>Ga0247818_10000212_pt1 | contig 35612 bp, 26 predicted proteins | sample 13C_Glucose_Day1_FD_192424 | JGI IMG/M metagenome (GOLD analysis project Ga0247818, IMG submission 192424) | Soil microbial communities from agricultural site in Penn Yan, New York, United States - 13C_Glucose_Day1 | ecosystem: Environmental > Terrestrial > Soil > Agricultural land | place...
GCGTTACCCTGCGCACCTTGCACGGCGGTCGGCAGGAGGGCGTCAGCATCGTCGACATCGATAACGGCACGATGAAACTCTCGGTAGTGCCGACTCGCGGAATGAACGTCTTGCAGGCCTCGGTCGGTAATGTGCGCATGGGCTGGGATTCGCCGGTCAAGGAAGTGGTCAATCCGTCCTTCATCGAACTTAATGGCCGCGGTGGTCTGGGCTGGTTGGAAGGTTTCAACGAGCTGGTCACCCGCTGCGGATACGAGTGGGTCGGCCACCCCGGCGTCGACAACGGCGAACTGCTGACCCTGCACGGTCGGGCCGCCAACATTCCTGCGAACACAGTCACCCTGCATATCGATGAGCAACCACCGTACGCCATCACCCTGCGCGGCGAACTGAAAGAGCAGGCATTCAAGAAAGTCGACTTCTCCGTCGCGACCGAACTGGTCACCGAACCCGGCAGCGTAGTGTTTGCCCTCAACGACACCCTGACCAACAACGGCGACTATCCGAAGGAATACCAGGCGTTGTATCACAGCAACTTCAGCACCCCGTTCCTGGAGCAGGGCGCTCGTTTCGCCGCGCCGGTGAAACAGGTGTCGCCGTTCAACGACAAGGCCAAGGGCGATCTGCCCGACTGGCAAACCTACCGCGCACCGACCAAGGACTACGACGAAACGGTTTACAACGTGGTGCCGTATGCCGATGCCAAGGGCGATACGTTGACCGTGTTGCATAACAAGGCCGGCAGCCTGGGCGTTTCGGTGGGCTTCAATACCCAGGCACTGCCGGTGTTTTCCCTGTGGAAAAACACCGATACCCAAGGCCAGGGCTATGTCACGGGGCTGGAGCCGGGGACAAGTTTTTCCTACAACCGCCGTTATCAGCGTCCACTGAACCTGGTACCCACAATTGGGCCCAAGGAACACAAGCAATTCCGCATCAGCTACAGCTTGTTGGCGGATAAGGCGGCGGTGGATAAGGCCTTGAAGCAGGTAAGCGAGATTCAGGATGGGCGGCAGACGGAGGTGCGGCAAACGCCGTTGGTGGATCTGACCAAGGGGTGATGCCGGCTAGTGCCAAGGGGTACGGGTGAATGAACCGGACGTATTCCAGTGCAGGGTCATGGCAGTCAACTCCCTTTGCGAGAACTTGGTTGAGGGGCAGTGCCCGCTGGCGGGCAATGCCTGTTTGTCAGAACTGGCGCTCTGTCAGTCCTGCCCAGAAGCCCTTGCCACCGGCTGCGATCGCCGCTTGGCCGAGGACATCAGCCCACTGCGAATCGCTGCCGAATTCATCGCGCCACGACCACAAGCGCCGGGTGGTGAAATGCAGGGTATGTTCGTGGGTGAAGCCGATGGCCCCATGAACCTGGTGCGCAATCGAGGTGGCCAGGGTGGCGGCCTCGCCGGCGCAGACCTTGGCCACGGCCACATCGAACGCCAGGCTGCTGCGCCACCCGGGTTCTGCCTGCAAGGCATCGCAAGCGCTACGCAAGGCGACCTGGGTCGCCATGCGCGCGGCACCGATGGCTCCGGCCATCTGCGCCAGTTGCTGCTGGATCGCCTGGAATTTTCCGATGGCCTTGCCAAACTGGGCGCGCTCGTTGGCGTAGCCGACGGCCTTGTCCAGGCTCGACTCCAGCGCCCCGACCAGCATGCAGGCACGGATCAACGCGCCGAACAGCCAGACAGGTTCCTGCACATCCGCTATCTGCAACTGGCCGATGGCGTGAATGCGAGCGTGGGCGAAGTGCAGGGTGTCACGTTCCTCACCGGCAAAATTGCTCCCGACCTCCAGGCTGACGGTGGGCTGGCGCAGGTCTACCAATGCCAGTCGTCCCGCGTCATTGGCGACAACCGCCCAGCGACTGCTGTGGGCCCACGGTACATTGAATGCGCGGCCCTCGAGATGGCCATCTGTGGTCAACGCCAGGTCGCCGAGGCGGCCGATCTGAATCAGCGTGATCGGTTCCACAGGCACTTCAAGCCCGGCACGGCTCAGCAAGAGCGAGGCAAGCATGGTTTCGCTCAAGGGCAGGGGTGCGCTCCAGTAACCTATGGCGCGCAATACCGGGCTGACCTCCAGCCAGCTGGCGCCACTGCCGCCGGCCTCTTCGTCCATCAAGGCACCGGGCAGGCCTTGCTCGAGCACCTGTTGCCACAACGCTGTCGCGGCTTGCCCGGCATCGAAACTGGCCAGCACCTGGGGGGTGATCTGTTCGTCGAACAGGCGCTCGACGCTGTCGGCAATGATCGATTGCAGCTCGGATGGCGCGCTGTCATCCAGTGTTTGAAAGGGGGTAGCCTGGTTCATCGCAGTCCTAATCCTCTGGCAATGATGCCGCGCAGAATCTCGCGGGTGCCGCCACGCAGGGAAAACGACGGGGCGGTCTGGGTCAGGTAACGCATCACCTGGTCGAGTCGGGAACCGGGTTGGCGGGTGCCGCCAAACAGGTCATGGGCAAGGTCGGGCAGGGATTGTTCGAGCAGGGCGCCTTGGTCCTTCACCAGCGCTGCCGGAGTTGCCGGGTTGTCGCCGCGGGCGAGCATGCCGGCGACGCCCAACGACATCTGGCGCAGCACCGCGTAGCGCGCGGCGACGCGACCGAGGCTGACGCGGTGGCGCGAATCCTGTGGGTCGGCGGCGTCGAGCATTTCCAGGTACAACTGGGTGCTGCTCAGGTAGCGCTCCGGGCCGCTGCGCTCGAGCGCCAGTTCGGCCCCGACCTGTTTCCAGCCATCACCTGGCTGCCCGATGACAAAGTCGTCGGGCACGAACACGTCATCGAGGAACACTTCATTGAAATCATGCTCGCCCAGCATGTTGTAGATCGGCCGAACCGTGACGCCGGAGGCACGCATGTCGATCAACAGTTGCGACAACCCGGCATGACGATTGCTCTCGTCCTTCGGTCCGGTGCGCAGGAGGGTGACCATGTAGTGGCAGCGGTGGGCACCCGTGGTCCAGACCTTGCTGCCATTGACGAGCCAACCCCCTTCGGTTTTTACCGCCCGGGTCTGCACCGACGCCAGGTCGGAGCCGACATTCGGCTCGCTCATGCCAATGCAGAACAGTAGCTCGCCGCGTGCGATAGCCGGCATCAGCCGTGGCGCCAGCACATCAGGGGAAAACTTCATCAGCAACGGACCGGATTGCCGCTCGGCGATCCAGTGCGCATTGACTGGCGCGCCAGCGGCCAGCAGCTCCTCAAGCACCACGTAACGCTCCAGGGCACTGCGTTCATGTCCGCCGTAGCGCTTGGGCCAGGTCATGCCCAGCCAACCGCGCTCGCCCAGCTTGCGGCTGAACTCAGGGTCGGCACCGTTCCAGTTTTTCGCGCGTTCACGAGCCGGGTAGTCCTTCAGTGTTTCGGCGACGAATTCGCGCACTTGGGCCCGTAAAGCCTGGGTTCTGGCGTCCAATTGACAGGGACGTATATCGAGTGCCTGCATGGCTTTTTTGCTCATATGAAGAGGGTTGATGTTTTGTTTTTGTAACTTGCTGAACGCCCAACAAGTAAATAAGCTAACAGCATCCCAGGCGGCGAATCAAGCCGCTGCTACTGTTGAACCTCGCCAAACACACGGAGCTTGCATGTCGACCAATACCTCCTTTACCCCCGGCCGCGGCCTGGCACTGGGCCTTGAAGGCCATGTCGCAACCTTGGGTTTCAACCGTCCGCCACTGAATTTTTTCGATGCCGAACTGATCAATGACCTGGCCGACGCCCTGCAATACCTCGACGATTTGCCACAGTGCCGGGTCGTTATCCTGCAGGCTGAAGGCAAGGTGTTTTGCGCCGGGGCGGACTTCTCGGGTGCCGATCAGCGCGACCCGCAATACCCGCGCCGTGTCTACAAGTCGGCCGTGCGCCTGTTTCGCAATCGCAAGCCGCTGATCTGTGTGGTCGAGGGCGCCGCGATCGGTGGAGGCCTGGGCCTGGCACTGGTGGCGGACTTTCGCGTGACCAGCGAAAAAGCGCGGTTTTCGGCCAACTTCAACCGGCTGGGCATTCATCAGGGTTTCGGGATTTCGGTTACCATGCCGCGTCTGGTCGGCCCGCAAATGGCCTCGTTGCTGATCGCCACCGGGCGGCGCATCGATGGCCGTGAAGCCGTGCGCATCGGATTGGCCGATGTGCTGGCAGAACCGGGCATGGAGCGCCAACAGGCCCGGGAACTGGCCGAGGAAATCGCCGCTTCGGCACCCGGCGCGGTCATGTCCAGCCGAGAGACCCTGCGCATGGGCCTGGCCGATGCGGTTGACCGGATCATTGATCGCGAGGCGTCCGAGCAGGAGTGGCAGATCGTCAGCGCCGACTTTGCCGAAGGCACCCGCGCCATGGCTGAACGGCGCACGCCCGTTTTTACAGGACAGTAAGGAATCACCCGATGGAACCCGTAGAAAAAACCACCCGGCCGACTTCGCGGCGCACGCAACTGGAGCGTCGCGCTGAGGCGGAACAACGCCTGCTGGTCGCTGCCCGACAGATCGTCGCGCGCAAGGGCTGGGTCGGCATGACGCTATCGGAGGTGGGCGAGGAAGCGGGCTACAGTCGTGGCCTGGCGACTCACCATTTTGGCAACAAGGCCGGTCTGCTGCGTGCCCTGGCGGGTTTCGTCAATGCGACATTCATGGAGCTGGTGCAGGCCCGGTCGCCGCAGTGGCGCCCGGGGATGGATGCGCTCAAGGGATTTGTCAGTGTCTATCTGGCGCGCCCGGACGGGGACTGGGTCAATACCCGTGCACTGTTGGCCCTGATGTCGGAGGCCGTGACCCAGGACTCGGAAACGGTGCAGGTCCTCGCTGAGTACAACCTCTCGGTGCAAAAACATCTGGCACGCTACATCAGCGAAGGCATCGACAACGGCGAGATCCGCTCGAACGTGGACCCCATGACAGGGGCCTTGCTGTTCCTGGGCACGTTGCGCGGCATGATGCTGCAGGTCCTGCTGAACCCTGCGTCCATCGATCTGGAGTTGCTGCACACGCAGATGCTGGCCTTCATCGAAAACGCATTGGCATCCGTACGATCCTTGTAGGAGCGATCAGTCCAGCAACCCCTGGGCTCGTGCGATCGACACCGCCTCGGTGCGTCCGCCCGCGCCGAGTTTGCTGTTGATCTTGCGCAAGTGCGATTTCACCGTCAGTTCCGAGAGAAACATTTTCTCGGCGATTTCGCGGTTGCGGTAGCCCAGTGCAAGCAAGCGCACCACCTGGAGTTCACGGGTGGAGAGAGTGGTCTGCGGTTCGTCTTCACGCTTGGGTTCAACCTTCCTGTGGCTGTTTTCGCCACGCAGCAACCGGGCGATAAAACCGCTGCCAATGCCCAACGCTTCTTCCTGGCCATGGTAGGTCACCGACCAGCGCTCCAGCACAGCCGCCAGGGGCGCGCCTTCATCGAGAAAGGTGCGGATAAATCCGACGTGGCTGGCCAGGCGCAGGGCCGCCGTCAAATGTTCAAGCGCCTCTTTGTGGTGTTTCGCGCCGTCAAGTGCGAGGACCAGCAACAAACGCAACTTCAAGGCCCGACGATGCTGGTGTCGTTCAAGGGCGTGGGCCATGGCCTGACGCAACGTGTCGACGCAAGCGCTATCACCTTGCGCGATACGCAGGCGCTGGCGCGCGATGAAAGGGGTGTCGACGTCATTGGCGCTCAAGGTCACGCCCGGTTGTTCCCAGTCGCTCAGTTGCTCGGCGGCGCGCATGGCGTGATCGGCGGTATCCAGGCGATTTTCCAGGGTGGCGACACGCGCCCGTTCCAGCCAGGTCGAACAGAGGATGCGCGTAGAACCGGCCAGTTGGCCCAACTGATCGAGATCGGCCAGATATCGCATCCAGGCCGGCCGGTCGCCGTGCAGGTAGGCAAGGCGGGCCAATAATACATGGGTGCTGATCAATGAGTCCGGCGCAGCATGCTGCCGGGCATAGGGCAGCAGTTCGGTGAGTCGGCGCCGTGCTTCATCGACCGCGTCCGTTTCGTAGAGCACCACGCAATGGATGGTTTGCAGGACCGGATAACCCACCGGTGGCGTACCCGCCAGCGACTCGCGACTGCGGCGCATGGCCGTGTCCGCGCGGGTCAGGGCGCTGTCGAGTTGCCCTTGGGTCAGGTCAAGCATCGTTTCCAGCGCATCGGTGACATCGCGCAGGTAGGTCGACTCCTGTTGCGCCTCGCGCAGCCCGGCTCCGCCGAGCATTTTGCGTGCTTCGTCGAAGCGGCCGGTGTAGAACAGCGCGCAGATTTGCACAAATGCCGTGACGCGATACTGCAATTTGTCCTCAGGACCCAGCTGCAACAACAACTCGGTGGCGGCCACCAGCGCTTCATCGACACGGTCGCCGATCAGCAGCAACAGCGGGTGAACGTAGTGGTGTTCTTGCGCCAGCGCCGGGTTTTCCAGGACCTGCAGTGCGTCCTTGTGACGACGCGCATGCAGCAGTGCCCAGGCGTAGGCAATGCCCAGGCGCGGATGCACATCGCGTATCTCCACGGGAATGCGCGAAAGCCAGCGCATCAACAGGCTGGCATGGCCATTCTCCACCAGTTCGTCGATGTGCAGCACCAGTTGCGTGGCTGCTTCGTCGACCGCGTGGGCGGTAAACAGATGTTCAAGGGCTTCTACCGGGCGCTCATTGGCGAAATACCAACTCGCGGCCTTTTGATGCTGCCGCTCGAACAGGTCCGGGTGACGCTTGAGGGTTTGCAGGAGAAAATCGGCGAACAGCGGGTGATAACGAAACCATTGGCGCTGCTCGTCCGTTGCCATCACGAACAGGTTGGCCCGTTCCAGTGACTCGATCATCGACTGGTTGTCATGGCGACCTGTGACGGCATCGCACAAGGCTGGACAGAATCGCGCCAGGACGCAGGTTTCTAACAGAAATTGCTGGACCTGCGCGGTCTGCCGGGCCAACACGTCTTCGCCGAAGTACTCCGCCAATGCCGGGTTTGAACCGTTGTAGGAGGCAATGAACGCGGCCGGATCGCCGTGTCTTTGCAGAGACAGGGTGGCCAGGTAAATGCCGCAGATCCAGCCTTCGGTGCGCTCGTGCAGGCTTTCGATATCGGCCAGGTCCAGCGGCAACTGGCGCTTTTGCAAGATGTAGGTGGCAGTCTCGTCAGGGCTCAGGCGCAGCGCATCGGTGCCGATCTCCAGCAGTTCGCCACGGGCGCGCAAACGGCCCAGATTGATCTGGGGGGTGGTGCGCGATGCGATGGCCAGCGTCGCCCCCATGGGCAACGCCTTGAGCAACTGCTGGATGAATTCGAGGGCCGGCGTCTGATCAAGGACTTCGAATTCGTCCATCAGCAGGGTGAACGCGTCGTCACTCGCGGCGATGTGCTCGAGCAGCCAGTGCTCGCGCTGCGCCGCACTGCTTTCGGCAGCGGGGTTGTCGCCCGCCTCGATCAAACCGATATCGCGCAGGCCGGTAAGCAGTACTTGAGTCAAGCGCTGCGGATCTTTGTCCAGGGCATCGAGGTTGCACCACAACACACGCCGGCCTTCGGCCAGGCAACGTTCGCGGTATTGCTGCAGCAGCGTGGTCTTGCCGTAGCCGGGGCAGGCACTGATCAGGATAAGCCGCAAGCCATCGCGTGGTTGCAGTTGCTCAAGCAAGGCTGAACGTTCCAATTGACCCGGCAGGGTGGCCGGCGCCAGGAATTTACCCGCGCGAATGGGTGGCGTTGCTCCCTGTGCTGGTTCGTTGGAACTACGTTCAAAACCTTCCATGCATCCTACCTTTGGTTGTCGTCGGGCCGGTGCGGGCCTTTCTAGTATCGCCTGTCATGAGCGACACCCGATTCAGGGTTCGAGCCCGCCAGTGTAACGGGACGACACCGGATTGGCAGCTCCCCAACCGCCCACCCTTGCATGGAAGTCCGAACACCATGAGTGCCAACGAAAACCTGAAGGCTGCCGATATTCGCGTGATCCTGGACAAGCAACGTGCCGCAAGCCTTGCCAGTGAGCCGTGGACGGCCGAGCAACGCTGCGAATTGATCGACCGGGCCATCGGCCTGCTGGTCGATTACCAGGACGACATCATCGAAGCCCTGTCAGCGGACTTCGGTCATCGCAGCCGCGACTTTTCGCGCATGCTCGATGTACTGGGGCCATTGGCATCGTTGAAGTATACCAAGGCGAAAATTGCCGAATGGATGCAGCCGGACCAGAGGGCCACCGACCGCGGCGAGGCCTGGGTGCAGTACCAGCCGCTGGGCGTGGTGGGCATTCTCACGGCCTGGAACTTTCCGGGGAACATGGTCTTCAACGGTCTGGCAGGGGCCCTGGCCGCGGGCAACCGGGTGATGATCAAGGTCTCGGAATACAACCCGCAAACCTCGGCGTTGCTGGCGCGGATCTTCCGTGAAGTCTATGCCGAAGACGAAGTGGCAATCATCACCGGTGGCCCGGACATCGGCCACGCCTTCAGCCAGCAACCGTTCGACCATCTGTTGTTCACCGGCGCCAGCAGCATCGGCAAGCACGTCATGCGCGCCGCCGCCGAGAACCTGGTGCCGGTCACCCTGGAGCTGGGCGGCAAGTCGCCGACCATCATTTCGCGCTCCGCCGACCTTAAAGTCGCGGTCACTAAAATCCTCACCGGCAAGCTGCACAACGCCGGGCAGATCTGCCTGGCGCCAGACTACGTGTTCGTGCCCGAGGAACAACAGGACGCCTTCGTCGAAACGGTCCGGGACGTGGTTGCCACGCTGTTCCCGACACTGCTCGAGAACCCGGACTACACCTCGGTGATCAACGCCCGTCACTTTGAACGTCTGCACGGTTACCTCAACGAGGCGCGTGACGCGGGTGTCGAGCTGATCGAACTGAACCCGGCCGGCGAGGATTTCAGTGGCCAGAAGCACCACAAGATGGTGCCGACCCTGCTGCGCAACCCCAGTGATGAACTGCAGATCATGCAGGACGAGATTTTCGGCCCGCTGTTGCCGTTCAAACCCTACAAATCATTCGCGGAAGTGATCAGCTACATCAATTCGCGTCCACGTCCGTTGGGCCTGTACTACTTCGGCGACGATGCCGGGGAAGAGTCCTTTGTACTCAATCGCACCACCTCTGGCGGGGTCACCCTCAATGACGTGCTGCGCCATGGCGGTGTCGAGACGCTGCCCTTCGGCGGTGTCGGTCACAGCGGCATGGGCTGCTACCACGGGATCGACGGCTTCCGCACCTTCAGCCACGGCAAATCGGTACTGCGCGCTGTCGACGGGCCGGACGCGATGCGTCCTCCGTACAGCGAACAGGTCCGTCAGTTCGTCGGTTCGATGATCAAGCGCTAAGACAACCCCCGGGATGGCGGATGCGTTCGCCATCGCCGGCCACATCCTGCTTAAAGAAGAGAATAAAAATATGAAAGCTGCCGTTCTGCATGCCCCCGGTACGCCACTGATCATCGAAGAAGTCGGCATCAGCAAGCCCGGCCCACGGGAAGTGCTGGTGCGCACCGTTGCGGTAGGGGTTTGTCACTCCGACCTGCACTTCGTCGATGGCGCTTATCCGTACCCGATGCCGGTGGTGCTCGGTCATGAAGCGTCCGGCATCGTCGAACAAGTGGGCAGCGAGGTGCGCACGGTCAAGCCGGGCGATCACGTGGTGACCTGCCTGTCGGCCTATTGCGGCCACTGCGAGCATTGCGTCACCGGGCACCTGTCGTTGTGCGTGTCCCCGGACACCAAGCGCCGTGTCGATGAAGAGTCGCGCCTGACCTACGTACAAAAACCGATGACCCAGTTCATCAACCTGTCGGCCTATGCCGAGCAGATGCTGGTGCACGAGAACGCCTTGGTGGCCATTCGCCGCGACATGCCGCTCGACCGCGCCGCATTGCTCGGTTGCGCGGTCACCACCGGCACCGGTGCGGTGTTCAACACAGCCAAGGTGCGCCCGGGCGAGACGGTGGCGGTGATCGGTTGCGGCGGTATCGGCCTGTCCACCATCAATGGCGCGGCACTGGCCGGTGCCGGGCGAATCATCGCCATCGACATGCTCGACTCGAAACTGGAGTTGGCCAAACAGTTTGGCGCCACCGATGTGGTCAACGCCAAGGACGGCAGCGCCGTTGCGCAGGTGCTGGAGTTGACCCGAGGCGGTGTGCATCACGCCTTCGAGTGCATCGGCCTCAAGCAAACTGCCGAGCAGGCGTTCGGCATGCTGGCTCGCGGCGGCACCGCGACGATCATCGGCATGATCAAACCCGGCGTGAAACTGGAACTGGACCCCATGGCCATGTTGCACGAGCGCCGCATCCAGGGGTCGTTCATGGGCTCCAACCGCTTCCCGGTGGACCTGCCACGCCTGACCGACTTCTACATGCAGGGCCGGCTCAAGCTCGATGAAATGATCTCGCAGCGCATCAAGCTTGAGCAGATCAACGAGGCCTTCGACGAGTTGCGCCGTGGCGAGCTGGCGCGCTCGGTCATCGTCTTCGATCAATGACGCTGCGCTGCCGTCGCCAGGTTGCCCTGTGCGACGGCAGGCCCCACTCGGTCATCGACTAACAAGACCAGCCACAGGCTGGCGACTCATCATTGAGGTATCAGATGGACATTCATTTCAGCGCCGAGGAAGTGGCGTTCCGCGAGCAAGTGCGCGGGTTTCTCGAGGCCAACCTGCCGCAAGACATCGCGGACAGGATCAACCAGGGCAAGTCGGTGTGCAAAGCCGACCAGGTGCTGTGGATGCGCACCCTCAATGACCAGGGCTGGCTGGCGGCGAGCTGGCCGGTGGAGCAGGGTGGCACGGGCTGGACCGCCGTGCAGAAGCATATTTTCGATGAAGAATGTTCGGTGGCCGGTGCGCCCCGAATCGTGCCGTTCGGCATCAACATGGTCGGCCCGGTGATCATCAAGTTCGGCACCGAAGAACAAAAGGCCCATTACCTGCCGCGCATCCTCAATTGCGAGGACTGGTGGTGCCAGGGCTACTCCGAGCCGGGCGCCGGCTCCGACCTGGCCAGCCTGCGCACCCGCGCGGTGCGGGACGGCGACGACTACGTGGTCAACGGCCAGAAGACCTGGACCTCCACCGGGCACATGGCCGACTGGATGTTCTGCCTGGTGCGCACCGACCCCGAGGCGCAACAGCAACGGGGCATTTCCTTCCTGCTGATCGACATGAAGAGCCCCGGCATCACGGTGCGGCCGATCATCACCCTCGATGGCGGCCATTACGTCAACGAAGTGTTCCTCGACAACGTGCGGGTACCGGTGAAGAACCTGGTCGGCCGCGAGAACGAGGGCTGGACTTGTGCCAAGTACCTGCTGACCCATGAGCGCACGACCATCGCCGGGATCGGCATCGCCAAGGCCATGTTGTCGCGGCTCAAAGCGGTGGCTAAGGCGGAGCGTCGCAACGGCAAGCCCCTGATCGAAGATCCGCACTTTCGGGCACAGATCGCCGACGTGGAAATCCAGTTGATGGCCATCGGCATGAGCAACCTGCGCATCCTCGCTGCGGCCCAGGAGGGCGGTGTTCCCGGTTCGGAAAGCTCGATCCTGAAAATCAAGGGCACCGAGATTCGCCAGGCGATTACCTACCTGCTGACCAAAGCCGTGGGAGCCTACGCCAACCCGTTCCTCAAGGACGAGTTGGGCTACGACCATGAGGGCGAACTGCTGCACAGCGAGTTCAGCAATAGCTCCACCTGCCAGTACCTGGACATGCGCAAAGCTTCGGTCTACGGCGGTTCCACTGAAATCCAGAAGAACATCATCGCCAAGATGATTCTCGAACTCTAAGGGGCAGACCATGGACTTCAAACTTTCCGAAGAGCAGCAAATGCTGCAAGACACCGCCGCGCGCCTGGTACGCGACACCTACACGTTCGAGCAGCGCGAGCAGTTTCGCGAGAGCGCCAAGGGGTTTAGCGCCGAGTTCTGGCAGCAGATGGGCGAACTGGGGTTGACGTCGGTGCCGTTTGCCGAGGAGGTCGGCGGTTTCGGTGGCAATGGCGTGGATGTGATGCTGGTGGCCCAGGAACTCGGTCGCGGCCTGTGCCTGGAGCCCTGGCTGCATTCGGTAATTTTTGCGGGTGGCCTGATCGATCAACTGGGCAGCCCGGCGCAAAAGAACGAACTGCTGCCGTCGGTGGCCAGCGCCGAGTTGCAACTGGCGGTGGCCGTCGAAGAGCCGCAGAGCCACTACCAGTTGCACGATGTACAGACCCGCGCCGTAGCGGTCACCGGTGGCTGGTCCCTCACGGGGCGCAAGTCGGTGGTGGTGGGCGGGCAGAGTGCCGGTTTGATTCTGGTCTCGGCGCGGCTGTCCGGGGATGTACGTGACGAGGCGGGCATCAGCCTGTTCCTGGTCGATCCGTCCAGCGCGGGCGTGAGTGTGCGCGAATACCCGAGCATGGACGGCCGCCGGGCGTGCGACCTGTTCCTGGACAACGTGTTCGTCAGCAGCGCCGCTGTACTGGGCGAGCACGCAAAGGCCCTGGATGCGTTGCGTTATCAGCAGGGCCGCGCCATCGCCGCGCAGTGCGCCGAAGCCGTCGGCAGCCTGCAGGCGACCTGCGCGCTGACCCTGGATTACCTCAAGACCCGCAAGCAATTTGGCCAGGTCATCGGCAAATTCCAGGCCCTGCAGCACCGCATGGTCGACATGTACATCGAACTCGACCAGGCGACTTCCATGACCCTGCTCGCCGCCTGCGTGGCCGATGAGCCGGACAGCGCAGAACGCAGCCGCACCCTGGCCGCCGCCAAGTACACCGTCTGCCGCGCCGCGCGTTTCGTCGCCGACCAGGGTATCCAGTTGCACGGCGGTATCGGCCTGACGTGGGAATACGTGCTGTCGCACCATGCCAAACACTTGCTGATGATCGCCCGCCAGTTCGGTGACGACGACCATCACCTGCAGGCCTACAGCGCACTCATGCAGGACGCCTAGACCCGACGCTGCGCGCCTGTTTTTGCGCCAGGCGCGTTCGAACCAGACAATAAGAACAAGGAGCAAGACATGATGACAAAATCATGCCGATGGCTACGCCAGCGGCTGCGCGACCTGAGCGTCGCGAGCACGTTGCTGGCCGTATCGGTCTGCAGTTCTGCCGCCGACAAACCGAACGTGCTGGTCATCTTTGGCGATGACATCGGCATCTTCAATATCAGTGCCTACAACCAGGGCATGATGGGCTATGAAACGCCCAGCATCGACCGCATCGCCAAGGAAGGCGTGCTGTTTACCCATGCTTATGGCGAACAGTCCTGCACCGCAGGTCGCGCAGCTTTTGCCCTGGGCGAACACCCGTTCCGTACCGGTCTGTTGACCATCGGCATGCCCGGCTCCGAACACGGCATTCCCGATTGGGCGCCGACCATCGGTGACGCGATGAAGCAACAGGGCTACACCACCGGCCAGTTCGGCAAGAACCACCTGGGCGATCGGGACAAACACCTGCCGACCAACCATGGCTTCGACGAGTTCTTCGGCAACCTGTACCACATGAACGCCGAGGAAGAGCCGGAGACCTACTACTACCCCAAGGACCCGGCGTTCAGGAAACAATACGGTCCGCGCGGTGTGATCCATTCCTATGCCGACGGCAGGATCGAAGACACCGGTCCGCTGACCCGCAAACGCATGGAAACCATTGATGACGAGCTGGTGCAGGCCACCAACAACTTCATCGACAAGGCGCACAAGGCCGACAAGCCGTTCTTCGCCTGGTTCAACGCCACCCGCATGCACATCTGGACCCACCTGAAAAAAGAGTCCGAAGGCAAGACCGGCGTCGGCCTGTACCCCGATGGCATGGTCGAGCATGACGGGCAGGTTGGCCAGTTGCTCAAGAAGCTCGATGACCTGGGCATCGCTGACAACACCATCGTGATCTACACCACCGACAACGGCGCGGAGAAATTCAGCTGGCCCGATGGCGGCACCTCACCGTTCGCTGGGGAGAAGGGCACCTCCAATGAAGGCGGGCACCGTGTGCCGTTGCTGGTCAAGTGGCCGAAGGTACTCAAGCCCGGTACCCATATGAACAACCTGATTGCCCATAACGACTGGATGCCGACCCTGGCCGCGGCGGCGGGCGCACCGAACCTGGTAGCGGATCTGGCCAAGGGTACGCAGCTCAACGGCAAGCAGTTCCGTGTGCATCTGGATGGCTATGACTTCCTGCCGTTCTTCAAGGGCGAGGTCAAGGACAGCCCGCGCGAGGAATATTTCTACTTCAGCATGGGCGGCGACCTGGATGCGATCCGTTGGCGCGAGTGGCGGTTGGCGTTCGCGCAAATGACCGGGGATTTCGCCAGCGCTTCGCGCAAGGTCACCAACGTGCCGGTGTTGACCAACCTGCTGGCCGACCCGTTCCAGACCGCGCGCAAGGAATCGCCAATGGCCAAGCGCTGGGCGGCGGACCAGGCGTGGTTGCTGGTGCCGATCCAGGTCAAGGTCAAGGCCTTCATGGCAACGCTGGGCCAGTACCCGTTCCAGGAAGGCGTCAGCCTGAACCCCGGCAATATCAACTACCAGAGCCTGGCCGTGAAGAAAGCGCTGATGGGGCTGCACAAGCCTGCGACTGCGAACTGATCGCCACTACCCACTGTGGGGGGCGACCTGCTTTGCGATGGCCGTTGATGATAACGCGTGCTTGCTGATTCAACGCGTCGTTCTCAGGCTCTTCGCGAGCAAGCTCGCTCCTACACAAAAAGCTATTCATTTTTTTGGAGTTATCTGATGAAAGTCCTCGTAGCCGTCAAGCGCGTGGTCGATTTCAACGTCAAGGTTCGCGTCAAGGCGGACCAGTCCGGCATTGACCTGGCCAACGTCAAAATGGCCCTCAACCCCTTCTGCGAAATTGCCGTGGAACAAGCCGTACGCCTGAAAGAGCAGGGCATTGCCACTGAAGTCCTGGTGGTCAGTGTCGGTCCGGTTGCCGCGCAGGAACAGTTGCGCACGGCGCTGGCACTGGGTGCCGACCGCGCCATCCTGATCGAGAGCAATGACGAGCTGAGTTCACTGCCGGTGGCCAAGCTGCTCAAGGCCGTGGTCGATCAGGAGCAGCCGCAACTGGTGATCCTCGGCAAGCAAGCGATCGACAGCGATAACAACCAGACCGGGCAGATGCTCGCCGCACTCACTGGTTTCGCCCAGGGCACCTTCGCCTCGAACGTCGAGATCGCCGGCGACCAGGTGATCGTGGCCCGGGAAGTCGACAGCGGGATGCAAACCGTCGCGCTGAAGCTGCCGGCCATCGTCACCACCGACCTGCGCTTGAACGAGCCGCGCTACGCCTCTTTGCCGAACATCATGAAGGCCAAGAAAAAGCCGCTTGAAACCTTGACCCCCGATGCCCTGGGCGTTTCCACGGCTTCCACCAACCGGACCGTGAACGTCCAGGCGCCTGCCACGCGCAGCGCCGGTATCAAGGTCAAGTCGGTGGCTGAACTGGTCGAAAAACTGAAAAACGAAGCGAAGGTGATCTAATGGCAATCCTGGTAATCGCTGAGCACGACAACAACACCATCGCCCCGGCCACGCTTAACACAGTGGCGGCTGCCGTAAAAATCGGCGGCGACATCCATGTGCTGGTAGCAGGGCAGGGCATTGGCGCCCTGGCTGAAAGCGCGGCAAAAATCGCAGGTGTCGCCAAAGTGCTGCTGGCCGACAACCCGGCCTACGCCCATCAACTGCCGGAAAACATCGCCCCGCTGGTGGTCAGCCAGGTGATCGAGCAACACACCATCTACAGTCACGTCCTGGCGCCTGCGACCTCAAACGGCAAGAACATCCTGCCTCGCGTAGCGGCTGCACTGGACGTCGACCAGATCTCCGAGATCATCGCGGTGCAAGGCGCCGACACCTTCAAGCGCCCGATCTACGCTGGCAACGCCATCGCCACCGTGCAATCGAGTGCCGTGGTCAAGGTGATCACGGTACGTGCCACTGGTTTCGACCCAGTCGCCGCCGACGGCGGATGCGCTGCCATTGAAGCCATTGCCACAGTCCACGATGCCGGCATTTCCCGCTTCGTCAGCGAGGAGCTGGCTGTATCTGATCGTCCGGAGCTGACCGCGGCGAAGATCGTCGTGTCCGGCGGGCGCGGCATGCAAAACGGCGACAACTTCCAATACCTGTACAGCCTCGCCGACAAACTCGGCGCCGGGGTTGGGGCTTCCCGTGCAGCGGTCGACGCAGGTTTCGTGCCCAACGACATGCAGGTCGGCCAGACCGGCAAGATTGTCGCGCCGCAGTTGTACATCGCGGTCGGCATCAGCGGGGCGATCCAGCATCTGGCCGGTATGAAAGACTCGAAAGTCATCGTCGCCATCAACAAGGACGAAGAGGCCCCGATCTTCCAGGTGGCGGACTACGGCCTGGTGGCGGACCTGTTCGAAGCAGTCCCGCAACTCGAACAAGCCCTCTAAAAAACACCGCCGTCACTGTAGGAGCGAGCTTGCTCGCGAAGGATCAGATACGCCGCATTCTTCCTGAATGCACGCGTCATCGTTGACGTCCATCGCGAGCAGGCTCGCTCCCACAGGGAGAGGTGGTTTTACCCATGGAAAGGAGCGCCACATGAGCCACGCAGCGGAGCACTACCTGCCGGCGACAGCCGATTATTCCGTCGAGGAAACCCGTGCGGTGTACCGCAAGGTCATCCTGCGCCTGTTGCCGTACCTGGTCCTGGCCTACGCGATCAATACCATCGACCGGTTGAATGTGTCCTTCGCCAAGTTACGCATGGCCGAGGACATCGGGCTGACGGATGCCGCCTACGGGATCGGTGCCGGTATTTTCTACCTGGGTTACATCCTGTTCGAAGTACCGAGCAATATGTACCTGCAGCGCATTGGTGCCCGGGCCACGCTCACTCGCATCATGGTGCTGTGGGGCATGGTCACGGTGGCCACGGCCTTTGTCACCACGGCGAACCAGTTGATTGTCGCGCGGTTTCTGCTGGGCGTGGCCGAGGCCGGTTTCTTCCCCGGCGTCATCCTGTACCTGACGTACTGGTTCCCGCCCGCACTGCGTGCACGAATCACTGCGGTGTTCCTGATGGCGGCGATGATTGCCGGCATCGTCAGCGGGCCGCTCGCCGGGACCATCATGAGTCATTTCCATGGCTGGCTGGGCCTGCGTGACTGGCAGGTGCTGTTTGTACTCGAAGGCGTCCCGGCGATGCTGCTGGGGCTGTTCGGCTGGTTCTGGCTGGTGGACAAACCGCACGACGCACGCTGGCTCACGCCGCAGGAAAAACACATGTTGGCCGCTGGCCTTGCCCAGGGGCGCCCGGCAGACATGCCCAACGCCAGCCTGGCGCAAGTGCTGCGCAATCCTCGGGTGTACGTCGCCGGCCTGGTGTTCTTTTGCATTTACAGTGGCTCCAATACGGTGTCTTACTGGATGCCGACATTGATTCGCGGATTCGGTGTACATGACCTGAAAACCATTGGCCTGCTCGCCAGCGTGCCCTATGCCGGCGCCTTGATCGGCATGTACTTGCTGGCCCGCAGTTCAGACAAACGCCTGGAACGTCGCTGGCACGTGAGCCTGACCCTGCTGCTCAGCGCAACCTGCTTCTTCCTGCTGGGCCCGGTTCAGGATCACCTGGTGCTGTCTTTGGTGTTCATGAGTATCGGTGCCGCCGCCGCAATGTCCGCGCTGTCGCTGTTCTGGAGTATTCCACCGGCCTTGCTGTCACCTTCGGCGGCGGCCGTGGGCATCGCGGTCATCAGTTGCATCGGCGGCCTGGCCGGGGTCATCAGCCAGGTTGTGGTGGGCGCGATCAAGTCGGCGACCGGGGACTTGTACCTGGCGTTCGATGTGATCGCAGGGGTGTTGGTGGTGGGCGCGGTGGTGTTGCTGGTCGCCATTCCGGCCAGTCACCTGAAGGAGCGCGTCAAGCCGTAGCCATCCTGATCGGCGCATTGCGGGCCGCCCCCGCGATGCGCGTCGGTCTTTCAGGTGATCCAGCCCCGCGCGCGGGCAATGGCCAGGGTTTCCGTGCGCCCGTTGGCCTCGAGTTTCGCGTAGATCTTCTGCAGGTGGGATTTGACCGTGAACTCGGAGAGAAACACCTTCTCGGCGATTTCGCGGTTACGATGCCCGGCGGCCAGCAGTTGCAGGATCTGATACTCGCGCACCGTCAGCACTTCGTGGGCGCCGTTGTCGTTGCGGGCATCTTCCATGTTGCCGTCGCTGACCTCCAATAGCTGCATCAGCCTGTCGACGAATCCGCAGTCGATCCCCAGGTCCTTGCAGCGTGCCTTGCCGGTGGTGGCCCAGCGTTGCAACAGCCCCGCCATGCGTTCGCCTTCTTCGATGAACGTGGCGAGGAAGCCGTCATGGCTGGCCAGGCGCAGCGCTTCACCGAGCGCCTGGAAGGCCTCCTGCGGTTGCTGGGTGCTGTCCAGCGCGAGCGCCAGGAGAAGGCGCAGCTTGAGTTCGCGGCGGTGATGTTGCCAGTGCCGTGCTTGCTCGATCGCCGTGCGCAAGGCCTTGGCTGCCGCCGCGCCTTCGCCCTGGAAAATGCGCAAGCGTTGTCGGGCGATGCTCGGCGTGTCCACGTCGTTGGCGATACGGATGAAATCGGGACGGTCCCAATCGCCGACAAGGTCAGCTGAATGCAGGGCTTGCAGCGCCGTGTCCAGGCGCTGTTCGAGCAACGCCACGCGGGCTCTCTCCAGCCACGCAGAGCACTGGACGCGGGGCGAGCCAACCTGGCGGCCGATCTGCTCGAGCTCCATCAGGCAGCGGGTCCAGGTGGTGCGATCGCCCTGGCTGTAGGCGATACGTGCGGTCAGTACGTGAGTGATGATCTGGTTCTCGGGGGAACTGACCTGCTTGGCGAAAAACAGGCAGCGAGACAAATACTTTTGCGCTTGCGCAAAGTCGCCACTCTCGTACAGCAACAGGCCATGGAGGATATCCAGCGACAGCTTGGCTTCGTGCGGTTTGCGCTGGCCGTTGTTTTGCGTTCGCTCCGGCGTGCTGTGCATACGCACGAGGGCATTGCTCAAGCGGCCCTGGATCAGGTCCAGGGTGCTCTCGTTGACGCGGAAGATGTGGCGCAGAAAACTCGAATGAACCCGCGAGTCACGCTGCAATGCACTGGACAACAGGTTGCGCGCTTCATCGTAGCGACCGCTGGCAACCATGTTCATCGCCACCGAGTTGGCCAGCACGATATATAAATGCACCTCGTCGGCGGGCATGCACTCAAGCAGTTCGACGCCCCTGCGGCAACAGGCTTCGGCCTGGTCAGTCACCCCAAGGCGCAGACATTCAACGACCTTTGGCACATAGGCATAGGCGGGCCCCGACTGTTGCGCCAGACGTTCGGCCACGTGCATCGCGTCCTTGAGGCGGGTCGTGCTCGCCAGCAGCCAGGCGTAGGCCTGGTTGAGTAGCGGATAGCGGTCGCGAGTCGCCTCGGGAATCCGGTCCAGCCACCGCAGCAACAAACGTGTGCGGCCACTGTCGATCAGGGTATCGAGGTGACGGTTCAAACCTTCGGCGGCTTCATCGAGGAGCCCGGCATTGAACAGGTGTTCGACGCCGGGGATCGGCTGCCCGTCGTTGAAGAACCATGACGCGGCGGTTTCATGGAGGGTTTGGGCCATGCCCGGGTACAGGCGATCCAGGGCATGGCGCAAGAAACTGGCGAACAGGTGGTGATAACGGAACCATTGTTGCTGGCTGTCGACCGGCACCAGGAACAGGTTGGTACGGTCCAGGTGATCGATCATGGCGCGGCTGTCCTTGCGCCCGGTTACCGCTTCACAGAGCGGCACGCAGAACTGCTCGAGGATGCTGGTCTGCATCAGGAATACCCGGCATTCCTCGGTCTGACGCGCCAGGATGTCTTCGGTGAGGTACTCGGCCAGCTCCAGGTTGGAGCCGGAAAAGGACGAAATGAAGGTGCCGTGATCGTCCCGGTCCTTGAGCGACAGGCTGGCCAGGTAAAGCCCGGCGATCCAGCCCTCCGTGCGCCGGTACAGCGTGGCCAGCTCGTCGTCATGCAGCGGGATCTGCCGTTTGCCGCGAATGAACGCCATGGCTTCTTCAAGGGTGAAACGCAGATCCTGCGGACGAATTTCCAGCAGTTGGCCACGGGCGCGAATCCGCCCCAGGCCAATGCCCGGCGTTGAGCGCGACGCCATCACCACGACGCTGCCTGAGGGCAGTTGCTCGACCAGTTGCTGGAGAAACTCGAGCACCTCGGGATTCTGGATGACTTCGACTTCGTCGAGCAGGACGGCAAATGGCAAGGGGGCGCTGACCATGAGCTCCAGCAGGTCCTCGGCACAGCGTGGATCGTTGCGCTCAGACTGCTCGTCGGACACGGGCAGTAAGCCCAGGCCCTTGTTCAACAGGTTGACGAAGCGTTGCAAATCGTTGTCGGCGGGCTCCATGTTGATCCACAGCGCACGCTTGCCGTGGGCCAGGCAGTGCTCGCGATATTGCTGCATGAGCGTGGTTTTACCGAAACCTGCGGCTGCTCGAATCAGGATCAGGCGGGCCGCGTCGGCGTCGGCCATTTGCTGGAGCAGGCGAGAGCGCGACAAGTGGCTGTCAGCCGATTTCGGACTGGCGAACTTGATAGAGCCACTTTTCGAGGCTGATGGCTCACCCGGGGCGGCCGTGAGAGCAGGGCCGGCAGGCTCGACCGTTGGATTGTCCCGGTGAACTGGCATTGAAAGAACCTCCATACAGATCACTCGCCTGGCGCAACCGCCTGGCAAACTGACCTTTTTATTCTTGTAAGTGCGGCCATATTGCCACGTCTGGCCGTCGCCCGAGACTTTGGTCTAACGCAACCCTCAGGGTGCGCCGTTGAGCGCCTGCGTCACTCAATGAGCTTGCCCGATTATTGTGCACGCACAACGTCTTGCAAACCCGCCCCCCCTGTGAGGGTGGCTCTCGATGCACCGGGTCCCATGCAACGATTGCCTCGACAAACTGGAACGGGTCAGCCCGTTTTTTCCATGCAATCGGGCGATGGCCAAAGGTTCCGGATGGACGTTCAACGCACTCTCTACCGCGAAGACCATGAAATGTTTCGCACCGCCGTGCGACGCTTTATCGAGCGTGAGAACCTGCCTGGCCTGGCGGGTCGGGAAAATACCGGTGATGTTGAACGGCGGGTCTGGTTGAAGGCCGGTCGTGAAGGGCTGTTGTGCGTGACCCTGCCGGCGCAATTCGGCGGTGGTGGTGACGTGGGCCATGCCGCGGTGCTGCGTGAGGAATTTGCCCGGGCAGGGGTCTGTGACCGGGCCTTGTCGCTGCACTCGGACGTCATCGCACCGTGTATCACCCAGTTGGCCAGCGACGAGCAGAAGCGTCGCTGGCTCCCAGGCGTTTGCAGCGGCGAGGTTGTGCTGGCCCTGGCCGTCACCGAACCCGGCGGCAAACCCGGGAGCTTGCGGACTCACGCCGTGCGCCAGGGTGCTGATTACCTGATCAACGGCAGCAAAACCGCGGTCGGTAACGGCATCGCCGCCGACCTGATCCTGCTCGCCTGCCGCATCGACGGCAATGAAGGTGATACGGGCGTCAGCCTGATCATGGTTGAAACCGGTCGCCCGGGTGTGCAGCGCAACCGCAGTGTGCCTGCCAGCGCGCAACCGGGCGCCGCCGAGTTGCACCTGGACAACGTACGTGTACCGGTGGGCAACCTGCTGGGCGAAGCGGGCAGGGGCCTGGATTACCTGAATCGGGCAGGCGACCAGGAGCGCCTGTTGGCGGCGATTTCTGCCGCCAGCCGCCTCGAACACCTGCTGGACCTGACCCTGGACCATCTGCGTCAGCTCGATACCCGTGGCCATTGTTCGTGGGCGCTGCAGCACACCCGCAACAAGGTCGCCGATATCAAGGCCCGCGCCGTCGCCTTGCGGGTGCTGGTCGATCACTACCTGGAGCTGCGCATGCGCCAGCCGTTGACCGCCGAGCAAGTCGCGATCGCCTACCTGTTTGCCAGCGACACCCTGCGCAAATGCACCGAGGAACTGGCACGCCTGCGCGCCACCCAAGGCCGCCTGCGCACTCATTCCATTGCCCATGCCACGGTCGATCACGGCATGACTGGCAAGGCTACGCACGAAATCATCGCGCAAGCGCTGTGACACCTCTCAAACCAGCAAGGACATCGTCATGAGTCAACACGCATTAGTAGCCGGGGTCGGCATGATCCCGTTCAGCAAGCCAGGCGCGAGCCCGAGTTACATCGACATGGGCGCCCAAGCGGTACGTCTGGCGTTGGCCGATGCCGGCCTGAGCTATGACCAGGTGCAGATGGCGTTTGCCGGTTACGTATACGGCGACACCACTTGCGGCCAGGCCGTGTTGTACCGGGTGGGCCGCACGGCGATTCCGGTTTTCAACGTCAACAATGCCTGCGCCACCGGCTCCAGCGCCCTGTTCCTGGCCCGTGCCGCCGTCGAAAGCGGCCAGGTCGAATGCGCCCTGGCGGTCGGCTTCGAGCAGATGCGCCCGGGGCCGACCCGTTCCAACTTCGATGACCGTCCGTTGCCCCGTGGCGATTACTTGCCGATTCAGGATGAACTGTGTGGCGACGCCGGTGACATCCCGCGCAACCTGATCACCTTCGGTGGTGCCGGTCGTGAGCACATGCGCAAGTACGGCACGCAGATGAGCACCTTCGCCGCGATCCGCGCCAAGGCCAGCCGCCATGCCGCCAACAACCCGCTGGCCTTGTTCAAGAAGATCGTCACCACCGAAGAAGTCATGAATGACCAATTGATGTGGGAAGGGGTCATGACCCGGATGATGGCCTGTCCGCCGACCTGTGGTGCCGCCGCCGCGATCATCTGCTCGCCGGCGTTCGCGAAAAAGCACGGCCTGCGCACTGATGTGGCGATCCTCGCCCAGTCGCTGGTGACCGACCCGGTGGAGTCCTTCGAGCCGAAGACCATGATCGGTTTCGTCGGCGCGCACATGGCCGAACGGGCCGCCGGCGCGGTGTACGAAAAGGCCGGCGTCGGTCCCCAGGACATTCGCGTGGTCGAGTTGCACGACTGCTTCGCCCACAACGAACTGTTGACCTATGAAGCCCTGGGCCTGTGCCCGGTGGGTGGCGCCGAGCAGTTCGTGCTCGACGGCGATAACACCTACGGCGGTCGCGTTGTCACCAACCCGTCCGGCGGCCTGCTGTGCAAAGGCCATCCGCTGGGCGCCACGGGCCTGGCGCAGTGCTATGAACTGACCCACCAACTGCGTGGCACCGCCGGTGCGCGACAGGTCGAAGGTTTGCGCCATGGCCTGCAGCACAACCTCGGGCTGGGTGGCGCCTGCGTGGTCACGCTGTACGGCAAGAACTGAGTGATGTGAACGGCCGAGCCAGGCACGGCCTACTCACCGAAAAACGGTCGGGGACCTGTCACCGGCCTGTTTCAAACGCTTTTGCGAAGCAGCAAGAAGGAATTGATTGATGACCACCGAGCCCCTTGACTCACCCACTCGCACACTGCTGCACACCCGCGAAATCATCTGCAAGGGCTATCGGCGCAGCGATGGCCAGTACGACATCGAAGGATGCCTGCAGGACCTGACCAACGAACCGACCGACCTGCCGTTTCACCGGGTGCCCCAGGGCGGAACGATCCATGACATGCGCCTGGTGATGACCATCGACGCCGACATGGTGATCCAGCACATCGTCGCGGTGACGGCGACCGGTGCCAGCCAGTTCTGTGGTGAAGCGGCGGCCGCTTACTCAGGTTTGGTGGGGCTGAAGATTGCCGCTGGCTTCAAAAAGAAGATGAACGCCATCGTCGGTGGCGCCATCGGTTGTACCCACCTGACCGAACTGCTTGAGCGCATGGCCAACGTGGCGATGCAAACGCTGTTTTCCACCTACCGTGCCGAGGCCAGTCGTCGTCGGGAAACGGGCGCGAAACAGGTCGTCGCGGTGCGCCCATGGGTGATCGGCACCTGCCATGCCTATCGAGAAGAGGGTGATGCGGTGCGGCTATTGTGGCCCGAGGGCTTGCCCAAGGCCTGATGGTGTCAGGCTCACGACCTGTGGGAGCCAGGGGATCAGGGTCCAGCCACACAATCAAGGTTGGCTGTAAGGCCGTCTTCGGACGAAAGCCGTATCGGCAAATGTCGAGCCAGGCCCTACAATGAGCTGCGAAAATACATGCAGTCGGGACAGCTTTTGTCCTACATCGTTTGTCGCCTGGCCCGCCATTCCGGAAGTGTTCTCCCATGTCGTTACCCCCCCGCAAAGACACCGACCTTCGTTCCTCGGCCGACGCTGATCAGTCCATCGCCGACACCAAGGTCGTACCGCCACGCGGGGCCCGGCGGCTGGTGCCTCGTGAGAGCCTGCTGCTGCGCCTGCAAGAGGTCCGGCGCCAGCGTTGCGTGGTGATCCAGGGCCCTGCCGGGTGTGGCAAGACCAGCACGTTGCTGGCCTGGCGCCGGGAACTTTTGGCGATGAATTTCGAGGTGGCCTGGCTGTCGCTGGGCGCCGAAGACGACGAACTCGGCCGCTTCAGCCATTGCCTGCAAGCGAGCCTGGCGCAAGTGCTGCCGGAGCAGGTGCGCGATGCCGGCATCCTGCTCGGTCGTGATAACCAGGACATGGCGGTCGAGCACTGGATCATCACCCTGGTGCAGGGCATCGCCCAGCATTCGCGTGAACTGGTGCTGATGCTCGATGACATGCAACATCTGCAGGAGCCGCGCATCGTCCAGGCGTTGCAATGGCTGATCGACTACGCCCCGCAAAACCTGCACCTGGTATTCGGCACACGGGCGGCACTGCCATTTCCACTGGCCGCCTTGCGCGCACGGGGTCAAGTCAGCGAATTCGACCTGCGCGACCTGCGCTTCAGTCGCAGCGAATCGGAGCTTTTCCTGCGTGAACACCTGGGCGCCATCGATGCCCGCGACGCGGCGACGCTGCACGAGCTGACCGATGGCTGGGTCGCCGGCCTGCAATTGTTTGCCGTCGACCTCAAGGCCAAGCAGATGACGCGCTTCGACCGCGTGCAAATTCGCGATGCCATCGGCTTTGCCGACTATTTCGAACGCGAAGTGCTGGTGCGCCTTGCACCGCAAGATCTGCGCCTGCTCACCTGCGCATCGATCTGCGAACGCTTCTGCGCTTCGTTGTGCGCAACCCTGCTTGGCCAGCCCCACGCCATCGCCGGCATGATGACCCAGTTGGCCCGACTCGATGGCGACAATCTGTTCATCACCCAGGTCAAGAGCCACGACCGCGAGACCTGGTACCGCCTGCATCCGTTGCTGGGCAGCGTATTGCGCGCCCGGCTGGCGGCGCGACCGCAACAGGAACAGGTGCTGCACGCCGTTGCGCGGGGCTGGTTCACCGAACACGAGCACCTTGATGAAGCGGTGCGTCACGCCGTGCGCGCCGGTGATTGCGAGGCGGCGGCCGATATCGTCGAAGCCTGCGCCTATGACTTGCTGGCCAAGGGCAACCTCAGCCAGATCTCAGGCTTGCTCAAGGGCTTGCCGGCGGAACAGACCGCCGAACGTTTCGGCTTGCAGGTGGTGATGGCTCATCTGCAACTGTACTCGCGCAATTTCCAGGCGTTGCAGCAGACCTTACAGCATCTGCAAGCCCATCACGAAAGGCTCGACCCCCGGCAGCGCCATGCAGTGACGGTGCTCAAGGGCAGCCAGGCGATTCACCAGGACGATACGGCGGCAATGCTGGCGATCCTCCCTGAATTGCTGGCGATCCCGGACAATGCCGACGACTTTTCCTGGTCGGGGCGCAGCAACACCCTGGCCTGGCTGTACATGTACCAGGGCGAATTCGACAAAGCGCGCAAGGTCCTCGAGGGCGGCGAGCGGCCGTTCGGTTCGCCGCGCCGCAGCCTGCTGGGGCGCTGCATGAGTGGCATGAGCCTGGCGCTCGAAGGCCGCGCCACCCAGGCCGAGCACCTCTACCGTGAAGTGCTGGAAGAGGCCGAAAAACATGGGGTGGCCTATCTGGTGGTCAGCACCATGGCCGCCGGTCTGCTCGGTACGGCGTTGTACGAGCAGGGCGATTACCACGCCGCCTGCCAGCTGCTTGAGCCACGGATGAAACTGCTGGAGCAGGTGGCGATCCCCGACACCGTATTGCAATGCATGCAGACGCTGGCCATGGCCCAGTGGCTGGCCGGGCGACAACCCGAAGCCATGGGCTGGCTGGACCGCCTGGAGCAGTACGCGAGCCGTTATGACCTGGACCGTCTACTGGTCTGTGCGCTGCTGGTGCGCATGCGCTGGTTGCAGCAGACCGGCGACGAATCCGCGGCGGACGGCGCGTTACAGCGCATCCTCCAGACGTCGCAACCACACCAGGCGGCGCAATCGGGCACTGAACTGGAAGTTCGGATCATCGCGCGGCGGGCCGAGATTGAACGGTCCCTGCATGCCGGGGATTTTTCGGCGGCGGCCGAGCCTTTGCCGGCGCTGATCGAGACGTCACAGAATAACCGCCGTTGGCGGCGGGTGGTGGCGATGCGTGTGCAAATGGCCATGATCGAACAGGGCAGGGGGCACGTGGATCAGGCGCGCGAGCAATTGATCGAAGCGTTGCGTCAGGGCCATCGCCTGGGGCTGGTGCGCAGCCTGCTGGATGCGGGGCCGGGGGTTGCTGCGCTGCTCGAAGCGTTGATGGCCGAGCATGTCCTGGACCCGGTGTTGACGTTCTACGCGCAACGCTTGCTCGACGTCGCCTGTACGGCTGACGCCAGCAGCCAGCCGGCGCCGGACACCGGGACCGCCAGCGTACTGAGCATTCGCGAACTTGACGTGATGAGCCTGGTGGCCCAGGCGCTGCCCAACAAGAAGATCGCCCGGGTGCTGAACCTGTCACCGGAAACGGTGAAGTGGCACATGAAGAATATTTTCTACAAGCTGGAGGTCACCGGGCGCGACGAGGCCATCGCCAAGGTACGCGACCTGGAACTGAAGCTTCCCGGCAACCCCCAGGTTTGATCAGCCCTGGCGCGGGTTGCCGTGCAGGCTTGGGGTATTGCCGATGAAGGTCGCCTTGCCCCGGGCCACCAGGCGTTCGCCATCGAGCAGGTCGAGGCTGGCATGGGACAACGAGCGCCCGATCCGGTGAATCTGAACGTGGGCTTCAACCCATGCGCCCAGATTGGCCGGTCTCAGGTAGTCCATGCTCAGGTTGATGGTCGCTGGCGGCAAGTCGGTGGCCGCCGCAAGCCGCAGGACCCGGCCGAATGCGGTGTCGGCCAGAGTCGCAAGAAAACCGCCATGGGCGATGCCCAGCGGATTCAGGTGTTCGGGGCGGATACGGGCGGCCAGCACCGAGCGTTCTTCATTGACGTAAAGTCCGGTGCAATGCACCACGAAACCGACGCGACCCATTGGCAGGAATCCGGCAGGCGGGCTGTCTTCGTGGGCGGCCGCTTCGAAGGGTTCAGGGATTGAATTCATTGGCATGTGCTCATTGTGCGCGTGCAGTGGTGAGTGCCGATCACCCAAGGCGCTGCTCACTTCAAATCCTGTGGGAGCGAGCCTGCTCGCGAAAGCGGACAGTCAGGCAACACATGTGTCGACCGTGCAATCGTCTTCGCGAGCAGGCTCGCTCCCACAGTGTGTGCACCTTGATTAACCGGTGTCGGTTTACAAGGTGCGGGCTATCAGCTCTTTCATGACTTCGTTGGAGCCGCCGTAGATGCGCATCGGCCGGGTGTTCACGTACAACCGGGCGATCGGGTACTCCATCATGTAGCCGTAGCCACCGTGCAGTTGCAGGCATTCGTCGATGATCTGGCAGGCTTGGGTGGAGGTCCACCACTTGGCCATGGCGGCCGTGGTCGGGTCCAGTTCGTGCTTGACCATCTTGTCCAGGCAGTCGAAGACAAAGGTGCGGGCAATGGTCACGGTGGTCTGCATTTCCGCCAGCTTGAAGCGGGTGTTCTGCATGTCCAGCAATGGCTTGCCGAACAGCTTGCGGTCATTGCTGTATTTAATGGTTTCCTCGACCGCGCGTTCCATGGAGCCCAGGGCGTTCATGGTGATGAACATGCGTTCTTCGGGCAGTTGCTGCATCAGCTGGATGAAACCCTTGCCTTCTTCCGGGCCGAGCAGGTTGGCCACCGGCACACGCACGTCATCGAAGAACAGCTCCGAGGTGTCCTGGCCTTTCTGGCCGATCTTGTCGAGGATCCGTCCACGGCGGAAGCCCGGCAGATCCTTGACCTCAAGGCCAATGATCGACATGCCCTTGGCACCCAGGGAGGGGTCGGTCTTGCACACCAGCAGCACCAGGTCGGCGTGGAAGCCATTGGTGATGAAGGTTTTGGAGCCATTGATGACGTAGTGATCACCCTCGCGGATGGCCTTGGTCTTGACGTTCTGCAAATCGGTGCCGGCGCCGGGCTCGGTCATGGCGATGGCCGCGACCATCTCACCGGTGGCCATTTTTGGCAACCAGCGCTGTTTTTGCTCTTCGCTGGCGTAGCGCAGGATGTAGTGCGCGCAGATGGCGCTATGGACGTTGGTGCCCAGGCTGGTGGCGATCCCACGGGCCAGTTCGTAGCCGATGATCGCGTTGTGCGCGTGGCTGCCACCGCCGCCGCCGTACTCTTGCGGGATCGCGGGGCACAACATGCCCATCTCGCCGGCCTTCAGCCAGGTTTCACGGTCCACGTGCTGCTGTTTGGCCCAACGCTCTTCGTGGGGCACCAGTTCCTCGGCGGTAAAACGACGAACCGATTCCTGGAAGATCGCCAGGTCTTCGGTCAGCCATGCGGGTCTGTATTCGCTCATGTGAATCCTCGGTAGGTGATGGGACGGGGACTCTTGCCATGCTGGGCGCAGCGCGGATTTTCAGCGAGCGCCGAAGGGATGATGCTGCGGAGTAGGCGGGGGATCGTTCGAAGGGATGTTTCGGGGGAGTAGGAAGGTACTTTCCTGTAACTGCGGTTGAATGCAAAACCTGCGGCCACCCAAAATCATTGTGGGAGCTGGCTTGCCAGCGAAGGGGCCGGCGCATTCAACATCCATTTCGCCTGACACACCGCCTTCGCGAGCAGGCTCGCTCCCACAACTGTCTTCATCGAATTACTCCCTCCCAACGTTCCTTGGAACGCGTCCCACTACCTCCGCAACTTCATCCCTTCGACGGTCGTAGCACCGTTGGGGGCGAACCTAGGATGAATCCCACAAGAACCTACCGGCCGGCGGGTACGACAACCGAACGTGTATGCCAAAAGGAAATTCATCCATGAGTGAAAAAGTCGTAGTCGCCGGGGTCGGCATGATCCCCTTCGCCAAGCCGGGTGCCAGCCCCAGCTACACCGACATGGGCGCCGAAGCCGTGCGCCTGGCCCTGAAGGACGCCGGTATCGCGTACGACAAGGTGCAGATGGCCTTCACCGGTTACGTGTTTGGCGACTCCACCTGCGGCCAGACTGCCCTGTATGAAGTGGGCCGCACCGGCATCCCGATCGTCAACGTCAACAACAACTGCTCCACCGGTTCCACCGCGCTTTACCTGGCCCGCGCTGCCGTACAGAGCGGTCAGGCCGAGTGCGTGCTGGCCCTGGGTTTCGAGCAGATGCAGGCTGGCGCGCTCAAGTCGCACTGGGATGACCGTCCACAGACCCGGGCCAGTGTGGTCCACGTGCTGGAAGGCCTGACCCGCGACGTCGACTTGCCGCGTGCACTGAAAACCTTCGGCGGTGCCGGTCGCGAACACATGCAGAAGTACGGCACCCGCATGGAAACCTTCGCTGCCATCCGCGCCAAGGCCAGCCGCCATGCCGCGAACAACCCGTTGGCGCTGTTCAAGAAAGTGCTGACCACCGAAGACGTGATGAATGACCAGCTGCTGTGGCCGGGTGTGATGACCCGCCTGATGGCGTGCCCGCCGACCTGTGGCGCCGCGGCGGCGATCATCTGCTCGCCTGCCTTCGCCAAGAAACACGGCCTGCGCAGTGACGTGGTGATTCTCGCGCAGTCGATGGTGACCGATCCGGTGGAGTCCTTCGATCCGCCGTCGATGATCGCCTATGCCGGCTTCCACATGACCCAGCGCGCCGCGCAACTGGTCTACGAGCAGGCCGGCGTCGGCCCGCAGGACGTGCGCGCCGTGGAGCTGCATGACTGCTTCGCCCACAACGAACTGCTGACCTACGAAGGCCTGGGCCTGTGCGCAGTCGGTGGCGGCGAACAGTTCGTCCTCGATGGCGACAACACCTTCGGCGGCCAGGTGGTGACCAACCCGTCCGGCGGCCTGCTTTCCAAGGGCCACCCCTTGGGCGCCACCGGCCTGGCCCAGTGCTATGAGCTGACCCATCAGTTACGCGGTACCGCCGACAAACGCCAGGTCGAAGACCTGAACATCGCCTTGCAACACAACCTCGGCCTGGGCGGCGCCTGCGTCATCACGATGTACGGCCGCAACTGAGTTTTTCCATAACAACAAGAGGAGTGAGACACATGGCTGACAAGAGCCTGATCGGGCACAAGCTCGACAAATTCAGCGTCGATGTGGAGAAGGGCCGCCTGCGCTTCTTCGCCAAGGCGATCGGCGAAACCGATCCGCTGTACACCAGCGAGGCGGCGGCCATCGCCGCGGGCCACAAGGCCTTGCCGGTACCGCCGACCTTTCTCAAGTGCCTGGAAGGTGAAGGTCGCGACCTGAGCGCTTTCCTCAAGCTGTGCAACTTTGACCTGGGCCGCATCCTGCACGCCGAACAGTCTTTCGTCTACCACGCCATGGCCTATGCCGGTGACGTGCTGACCTTCGACGCCAGCATCACCGATGTCTACGAGAAAAAGGGCGGGGCCCTGCAATTCGTGGTCATGGAATCGCGGGTAACCAACCAGGACGGCGTACACATCGCCGATGTCCGCTCGTCCCTCGTACAGCGTTGAGGAAATGTCGATGACGCTCTCTAACACCACCCACGTGCAATTTTCCGATATCCAGATTGGCGATGTGATCCCGCAGCTGGAGCTGCAACCGGTCAACCGCACCACCCTGGCGCTGTACTGCGGCGCGTCGGGTGATCACAACCCGATCCACATCGACATCGACTTCGCCCGTAAATCGCGCATGCCCGACGTGTTTGCCCACGGCATGTTGTCGGCCGCTTACCTCGGTCGCCTGTTGACCCAATGGGTACCGCAGCAACAAGTGCGCAGCCTGTCGATCCGCTTCACCGGCATCACCCAGTTGGGACATATCCCGACCTGCACCGGAACCATCACCGACAAATTCGAAGAGAACGGTGAGAAACGCGTGCGCCTGCAGATCCGTTGCGCCAACCAGTACGGCGAAGAAAAGCTCGCCGGCGAAGCTGTCGTGGCCCTGTCCTGAACCCCTTAACCCTATTTCACAGGAACAATAAAAAATGAAAAAGCTTGAAGGTAAAGTCGCTCTGGTTACCGGCTCCGGCCGTGGCATTGGTCGTGAAGTCGCCCTGCAACTGGCCGCCTACGGCGCGAAAGTCGTGATTAACGACCTGGATGCTGAACCGGCTGAGGAAGTGGTCGCCGAGATCCGTGCCACTGGCGGAGAAGCTGTGGCGTGCGTGGGCAGCGTCACGGCGCCGGACTTCGCTGACCGTTTCGTGCAGACCGCCGTCAAGGCCTACGGCTCTATCGACATCATCGTCAACAACGCCGGTTTCACCTGGGACAACGTGATCCAGAAGATGAGCGACGAGCAGTGGTACGCGGTCATCGACTGCCACCTGACCGCACCGTTCCGCATCCTGCGTGCCGCCCAGCCGATCATCAGCGCCCTGGCCAAGAAAGAAGCCGCCGAAGGTCGTGAAGTGCTGCGCAAGGTGGTGAACATCTCCTCCGGCGCTGCTGGCGGCAACGTGGGCCAGTCCAACTACTCCTCGGGCAAATCCGGGATTCTGGGCCTGACCAAGACCCTGTCCAAGGAGTGGGGTCGCCTGAAAGTCAACGTCAACGCCGTCGCGTTCGGCTTGATCGATACGCGCCTGACCCAGGCCCTGGCTGGCGACGACAGCAAGACCGTCAATATCGAAGGTCGCGAAATCAAGGTCGGCGTGCAGCAGGCGCGCCTGGACGGTGTGGCCTCCACCATCCCGTTGGGTCGCGTCGGCAAACCGGAAGAAGCCGCGGGTGCAGTGGTGATGTTCTGCCTGCCGGAATCCAACTTCTGCTCCGGCCAGGTCATCTACTGCGGCGGTGGTCCAGGTTCCAACTTCTAAGACTGTCGCGGTGTGTGCCCTGGTTAGCGGGGCCAACGATTCGTCGAGCTTGTTGCCCGCCCGCGGGTAACAAGCCCAAGAACATGAGGTGTTTGAAATGCTGGAAAATTACCGCTCCCCGTGGATGACCGAGGACCTGGAGTCGTTCAACGACATGGTCATGCGCTTCGGCAAGGAATACATGGAGCCCAACGAGCTGAAGTGGCGTGAGCAGCACTTCGCCGATCGTAGCGCGTGGCTCAAGGCCGGTGAATTGGGCCTGATCCTTCCGGATGTATCGGAAGAGTACGGCGGTGCGGGAGGCGACATCGGCCACTACGTGTGCGTGGTCAACGCCATGAGTACCTTCGGCGGCGGCCTGGGCCTTGGCCTGAGCCACATCGTGGCGCACTACATCCTCGAATCCGGTACTCAAGCGCAGAAGAAGCACTGGCTGCCGAAGATCGGTTCCGGCGAAATCATCTGCGCCATTGCCATGACCGAACCGGGTGCCGGTTCCGACCTGCAATCGGTGCGCACCCGCGCCGTGAAGCAGGGCGACAAGTACGTCATCAACGGCGCCAAGACCTTCATCAGCAACGGCCAGACCTGCGACATGGTGCTGGTGATCGCCAAGACCGACATCACCCAGGGTGCCAAGGGCGTGTCGCTGTTCATGGTCGACACCAACACCCCGGGTTTCCGCCGCGGCAAGCTGCTGAGCAAAGTCGGCATGCACGCCCAGGACACTTCGGAAATGTTCTTCGACGACGTTGAAGTGCCGGCCGATTGCCTGCTTGGCGAAGTGGAAGGGCAAGGGTTCTACACCCTGATGAGTCAGCTGCCGTACGAGCGCGCGCAGATCGGCGTCGGCGCCGTAGCGGTGATGGAACGCGCCCTGCGCCTGACCGTGGAATACACCAAGGATCGCAAGGCCTTCGGCAAACCGGTGATCGACTTCCAGAACAGCCGCTTCGTGCTGGCGGACGCCAAGGCGACGGTCTTGGCGGCCAGGACCTTTGTCGACCTGATCATCCAGCGCTGGATCGACGGCACCCTCGACACCACCCTGGCGTCGATGGGCAAGTTCTGGCTGACCGAACGCCAGGGCGAAGTACTCGATCGCTGCCTGCAACTGTTCGGTGGCTACGGCTACATGAACGAATACCCGATCGGGCGGATGTGGGCCGATGCGCGGGTAGCACGCATTTATGGCGGTTCCAACGAGATTCAGCGCGAGGTCGTTGCGCGTTCGTTGTGACAACAGGGCCGACCCCGACTGTGGTCGGCCCGACAGCCGCGTCGATAGTTCCAAATCGATTGAATAATAAAAAAGCAATTTGGAGTTTTCATGTACATCACTCAAGGGCTGCACCGTCATCTGCAGCAACGTCCCAATGCCGTGGCCGTCCGTTCCCAGGGCCGCAGCATCACCTATGCCGAGTTCGGTGATCGCGTCGCGCGCCTGGCCGGTGCATTGAAAGGCCTGGGTGTCGGCAGTGGCGATCGCGTGGCCATGCTGTCGTTCAACTCGCAACGCTTCATCGAGTATTACCAGGCTGTGCCGTGGGCCGATGCCGTGGTCAATCCGGTGAACTTTCGCTGGAGTGTGGCGGAGATCGTCTATTCGCTGGACGACTCCGAAACCACGGTGCTGATCGTCGACGATCACCACAAAGCTTTAGGCGCCATGGTGCGCGAACAGGCGCAAACCGTGCATGTGGTGATCTACGCCGGTGACGGCGAAACACCACCGGGGATGCTCAACTACGAAACCCTGATCGAGCTCAGCGAGCCGGTGGAAGATGCGCGCCGCAGCGGTGATGCCTTGCTGGGCATTTTCTACACCGGCGGCACTACCGGCCAACCTAAAGGGGTGATGCTCAGCCATAGCAATGTGGCGTTCTCGGCGATGAACTCCTTGATCGCCGGACGTTGCAAGCCGGGGACGACATTCCTCCATGCGATGCCAATGTTTCACCTGGCGGACTTCGCGGCGATGACGTCCTGTTTCATCAGTGGCGCGACCCATGCGGTCTTGCAGACCTTTACCGCGCAAGGCGTTCTTCGTGCCATTGACCAAGAGAAGGCCAATGAGGTGCTGCTCGCGCCAACCATGATCCAGATGCTGCTGGACTGGCACCAGGAACAGGGTCGGGATCTGGACCTGAGCTCCCTCAATCGGATCATCTACGGCGCCTCCACCATTACCCCGGCCTTGCTGGACCGGGCACGCGCGGTGTTCACCGATGCCAGTTTCTCCCAAGGCTACGGCATGACCGAACTCTCCCCGGCAGCGGCGCTCCTCGACAGCGAGTATCACAGCGCGGAGCACCAGGCGAGCGGCAAGATGTACTCGGCCGGCCTGCCGGTGAACTGCGTGGAAATTCGCGTCGTAGACGCCGATGACAACGAAGTACCGCGCGGCACCGTGGGTGAAATCATCGTGCGCGGCCCGAACGTGATGCTCGGTTACTGGAAAAAACCCGAGGCCACTGCCGAGGCGTTGCGCGGCGGCTGGATGCACACCGGTGATGGCGGCTACATGGACGAGGACGGTTTCATCTACATCTGCGACCGGCTCAAGGACATGGTGGTCAGTGGTGGCGAAAACGTCTACTGCGGGGAAGTTGAGGCCGCCATCGGCAGCCATCCCGCGGTGGCACAAAGCGCTGTGATCGGCATCCCCTGCCAGAGGTGGGGCGAGACCGTGCATGCGGTGATCATTCTCAAGCCTGGCATCAAGGCCAGCAGCGAAGAAATCATAGCCCACTGCCGCGAGCGGATTGCTGGCTACAAAGTACCGCGCAGTGTCGAGTTCCGCGAAACACTGCCGCTGACCAGTGTCGGCAAAGTGCTGAAGACCGAACTGCGCAAACCCTTCTGGGAAAACCAGCAACGCGGGATCGCCTGAACCCATGCCGCGCGGTCGTTGCGGCCGCGCATCTTATTTCCAACGCCAGGAGCTCAAGCGCATCCACCGGTGCGCACGGGTCTCCTTGTGTCAATTCAATCGGAGGACGCATGAGCATTACGAGATTGCGTAGAGCTTGCTACCCAAACCTGCTGGCAGTCGCCGTCGCTGCGGCGGTCACCCCACAGGCTTTTGCCAAGGATTTCAGCATCGGTGAAATCGAAGGCAGTTTCGATTCCGCGCTATCGGTTGGCGCCAGTTGGGCTGCACGGGGACCGGACCCGGATTTCATCTCCAACTTCAACTCCCAGGGCGTGCGTGGCAATGCGTCATCCCGGACCAATGATGACGGTCGCCTGAATTTCAAGAAAGGCGAAACCTTCTCGAAGATCTTCAAGGGCGTGCATGACCTGGAACTGAAATACGGCGACAGCGGCGCGTTTGTGCGCGGCAAGTACTGGTACGACTTCGAACTGATGGACGAGAGTCGTCCGTTCTACGACATCGACGATCACGGCCGCCAGCGTGCCGCGA
>Ga0247818_10000213_pt1 | contig 35498 bp, 33 predicted proteins | sample 13C_Glucose_Day1_FD_192424 | JGI IMG/M metagenome (GOLD analysis project Ga0247818, IMG submission 192424) | Soil microbial communities from agricultural site in Penn Yan, New York, United States - 13C_Glucose_Day1 | ecosystem: Environmental > Terrestrial > Soil > Agricultural land | place...
TGCCTACTGGTTCAGCCTTGAAACCGCGGGCCATACATCCTCGCTGGCCGTGCACCATTGTTTCATGCTAACCGAACGCGGCGGCCTGGATACACAGCATTCCGGCCGGGCGATTCTCTGGACCCCGGCGCTTGGATTGGAGGCCTTTGAGTCGGTCGCTACGGCCAGGACCGAGCTGCAACGACGCCTGCTTGACCCGATCAAGCGACTGGTGCTGCTTGAAAATCTCCTGCCTGCCGAGCGCATGTTCCATAAAACGTACGAATTGGGTAATTTTCGTCTGATAGAAAACAATCTGCTGCTCCATCGTCAGCAGACGACCATCGATCACTTTCAGGCGGTTTGCGACCAGGTTCGCGCGCTGAAATTGACAGCAACGAAACAGACAAAAGCCCTGGACGCACTTAAGCAGCAACCCATCCGCACCAATCTGCAACGAGCCAAGGATATTGGCAAGGCCATTGCGACCCGGCAGACTTTGCCGGCCTGGCTGGGAATGGCATCGCCGGGGGAACAGCAAAAACATGTCGAAATTATGGAGCAACACCGCCATAGCCTATCGGAGTGTAAAGATTATCTACATGGCATAAAAACCCTGGCTATCTATGTCCACGAGCAACTGGTGTCCCTGCAAAAAACCCGCTTCCAGGGCAAATACATTGACCCCGATCATGTCAAGGTCACTCCTGGGTTAGCCATCGCCGGCCCTGCACAAACATTGACCGAATTTGCCCTGAATCACGTCAATGTACTCCAGGGAACAGGTTTCACCATCGCCTCGACGACCTCAAAACCGCTACCGAACGAGATGAATACCGAGGCTGTCAAGCAGCTGCTGTTACAGCTGAACATCAAGTCCGTGTATGAGCAGTTGCTCTCGGAACAATTGTCGGGTGATAGCGACGCTGCCAAAGCGCGAAAACTGCGCTACTTCCAGCAGTTGCCCTGGCACCTGTTGCAAGAGGCCCACGCGCTTAAACTGCAAGAGCAACTGTCGGAGCAGGCGTTCGACGCAATCGAGCAGCTATTGGACATGCCCAATGCCACGGCACGGGCCGCGGTCAAAGGGGCAGACGCTATCATCCGCCCGCTGCAGTTGATCTCCACGGCCGGCGCCACAGCCGTCGACGCACTGGGGATGTACCTGATCAGCCCGGGCAAAGACGTGGCCGGTCGGCAGGTGCTCTACGCGCCCTATTTTGTCGGACCACCCTTCACCGAGTTCGAGACCGAGACCGGACTGCTTGGCGCACTCAATACCCCAGGGCCATTGCAGGACCTGTTGATCCGGCGCCTGCCCGAATCTTCCCGGGCGACGTTTCAAAATCTGCTTAAATCCACTGTGGGCGAAACCACGGAAATGACCCTCGCTTCAAATCCCATTACCGGGAATGTGCTGGAGCGTCTATTCCAGGACAACATCCTGCTGCTCAAGCAGATGCTGGGCAGTCAATCCACGGTTACCGCGCGAACCGATTGGGAGAAAGCCAAGGAACTGTTCAGTTCCGGGATCAAGCTGCTGTCTGGATTCCTGCCAGGCAAATTGTCCTGTGGTCTGTTTCTGTGGCAGGCCTACAAGGATTTCAAGGATTCTGCAGAGGCGCTGCAAGACCAACACTGGAAACGCGCATTCAAATCCTTCGTCTCTGGTGCGGCGCAGATGATTACCCTTGGGCGGATGATGCAGGACAATCCAGCCTCTACCCCTGCGCCAGTCATCCTGACATCCCCCCCCGCAGAACAGCCTGTCGTTGCGCCGCAGTGGTCAGCCATCAACACCACCTCCGCGAGCCGGACAACAGCGCAAGCGTATGAAGCGCCGACTGTCGATCTGGAAAAGTTTCAGAAAGATGCAACGGAGGGCACCTATCGCGACCCTACGACAACCCATCACTTCGCCCCTGTTCTGGGCAAAGTCTATCGCGTCGCAAAACACGGCGGAGCCTGGCGCATGATGAACGACACGCAAAAGGGCCCCTTTCTGGAAAAAGCCCCTGGTCCTCATCTGGTACTCGCTGCCGACCCGCAATCCATTCACTATGGCAAGGCGATATCCCGTTTCGCGAACAACGTCACAACTCGTTGGATTGCAACGGCATCGTTCAACATCGAAGCACAAGGGATGGATGAAATACGTAGTAAATATCCCGCCAAAGCCCAGACTATCGTGCAAGCAATGGATTTGGCCAGGTACTACGCCTTTAATTGCCTTCACAACTTTACACAGTTGCGTACCGCCGCTCCAGGCACTCGACTTGACACCTCTCTGAAAACGTTTTTTGACGTGAGCGCAATCGACGCCCCCATTCTGGACAAAATCAAAAAAGTTATCGTGCCAATCTGCCAAGCGCTGGTGGATCCGGGGCTGGACGAGCTCGATACCAAAAGGTTCGTCGTCGGTTTCAACACTTCACCGGAAGACAATGTGATTGCATTTGCCATCCAAACCGACATGCAAAAAAGAGTGTACTTCTCAGATGCCTTCTTCGATCCGGAACTCGATGACTACAAGTTCTTTGTGCCGCAACATTTCGAGGTCGATGCCCATGCCCAGGCAGTGACGTTGATCCATGAGTTTTCACACCATTTTGCCAAGACGATCGACATCGCCTATCTGGAGGCAAGACTCCCCTTCACCGATCTCATCGACACTGCCACGCAAGCCGGATCGAAGTTGAAAGCAAAATCTGAGCAAATCCAGCGTGAAGCCTTGTCGATGGCAACGCCCCGTGGAGCGTTATTTGCCCGAAAGCACCAGTTTACGGGCTCATGGGAAAGCCTGGATGCCATTCCCGGTACCGCTCATATCGCGAAGCAAATCACAAAAATCACTGGTACCAAAACATTGAACGAAGCCCGAATCGCCTTTCTGGACCGTGTGAATCCGCATAGACGGATCGATACGATTCTGAGCAATGCGGACTCGGTTGCGATGCTCATCTGTGAAATGGGCCGGCAACTGGATCCCGTACCGGTTACACCGGCAGTCTTGCCTTGAAGACCAAAGGTTTTTGATTATTTTTTCACTCTTTTTATGGACGCTGCATGGCAACTACCGGTTTTTCAGGATGTTTAAGTAAAAAACATTCCTGTTTGATGGGTAATTGCCATGACGGTTGTTCTCGCCGACTTCGCTCAAGGTTAGAATGCAGGAAATCAGGATGAGTCAATGACCGAAAGCCCTCTCTCGCAAGCCCAATATGACGCCATCACCGATGCCGCTGCGCACTGGTGCATGCGTCTGCACGCCAGCGACTGCACCGCGCAAGAGCGCCTGGCTTTCGAACAATGGCGTGATGCTCATCCGCTTCATGCGGTCGAGTACGAGGCCATGCTGGACATTTGGGAAGTCGCTGGGGATTTGCCTCGTCCCGACGCCATCGTGCCCGCGGTTCGGATCAAACCTGCAACGCCTTGGCGCACGGTCGGCATCGCCGCCGCCGTGTGTGCCCTGGCGCTGCCACTGGCGGCCTACAGCGGCTGGAACCTCGGTTGGCTTCCCGATGCCTACCAGCACTTCGAAGCCGGCGATACGGTTCGACAGGTCACCCTGAGCGATGGCAGCCGGGTGGAGCTGAACCTGGGCAGTGAGCTGACGTTCAGCAACTACAAAGATCATCGTCGCGTCACGCTGGATAAGGGCGAAGCTTTTTTCAGCGTCAGCCACGACACCGCTCACCCCTTTATCGTCAGGGCAGCGGATGGCAGGATTCGGGTCACCGGTACCCAATTCAATGTCTGGATGTATGAGGATCAGGTGCGAGTCAACCTGATCGAGGGTTCGGTTTTGGTGACCAGCAACGATGATCTTCCGGGCGATGGCTTGCACCTCGGGCCCGCGATGCAGGCACGTTATAAACACGGCGACTTCACCCCGCAGATCAGCCAGACCTACGTCAACGATAATTCATTGGCCTGGCGCAGCGGCAAACTGGTGCTCGATGATCTGGCGCTGTCCGATGCCCTGCCCTTGATCAATCGCTACCTGGACAAGCCGCTGATGCTGGCCGACAACAGTACCGGTTCGATCCGCCTCGGCGGCATCTACAACATCAAGGAACTCAATAGCCTGGTGGCGTCCCTGCCCAAGGTGCTGCCGGTCTACCTGACCCGCAACAAGGACGGCAACCCGGTCCTCAACGCCATTCCGCAACAGCCCCCGAAAAGCTGAAGGCCGCAGCCCTTGCGGGGGTGCGGCCTCCATTCTTCACTCCAGTACCAATCGTTTTACTGTTTGGCCATCTTCCCGGCTTTTTCATCCTGCTCGCTAAGGGTCAGGGTCTGATACTGCGGGTCTGCCGTGATCTGCTGCTCGGTGAACGGCAACGCACTCAACTGTTTCTTCGAGAACGCCAGGGTCTGGTCCCGGGAGTACTTCGACTCCGGGTCACTGGACAGCGAGAAGGCCAGCAGCCCCTGGGCCTGTGGCCCCTGGTCATCGAAGGTCACCACTTGCAAATAGCTGGTGCCGCTGACGACTTCGCGTTTACCGTCTGTTCTCGGTACGCTCTGGATGGCGTTGTAGACCCCCAGGGTACCGGGTCCGCCGTGAATCGGTGTCTGCTGGCCGCCACTGCTGACCACCTGGATGTCACCCCAGTGGCTGTCAGTCTTCAGACCTGATTGATTGACCTGCTCAACCGATGCCAGCATCGCCTCGCGGACGGCCTGCGCCACTGGCGGACGATCCACCGCCAGGCCACGGGGCGTGTGTTGCGGATCTTTCGGATCGAACCCGACACGCCAGACATCTGGCGTTTCCTGCAACGCCTCCATGACGTTCTGGAAATGCACCCACCCAATGCCAGTGTCGAGATTCGCACTGCGGTCCCAGGCCTTGAGGCTGGCGCAGACTGACGCCAGCGTCGGCGCATCGCCCCCCAGGTCCGCCGCGCAAAATTGCAACAGGTCCGGCATCACTTGAGTGGCCTGATACACCTGGTCGTCCATGACCATTCGCTGCAGGTCCGCCGGCGCAATCGGGCCGGCCTTGCTCAAGCTCGCCAGGCGATCCAGGGCGAAGCGCGAACGCAGGCCCAAAGGCTGGCTGTCCTGGCTGATCAGCGGCGAGAAACCGGTGAGCGGTTGTGCCGGATTGGCCATCCACGCCGAATCGTTGGCGTGCTGCACAAAGTCCCTGCGCAACAATTGCGGCAACCGCTCGGCGGCGTAGATGCCTTTTTGCGCAGCCTGCGGATCGATGTCCCAGGCGCAGGCGCTGTTGGAGCCGTCAAGGACGATCATCTGCAACCCGGCCTGGGGATCACTGCACTTGGCCAGTTTGTCGGCATTGACGTTCGGCACCACCGACAGGTTCATGTACAGCGTCTGCCCCTGATCGTCCGCCGCCAGGGTGTTGACCCAGGGGATGCCCTGGATCTTGTGGACCGAGGCCTGCAATGCCTTGAGGCTGTCGGCACGGTTCATCGCGTACCACTGCTGCAGCACCCGATCGTTATCCAGGTTGGCATCGCGCAAGCTATAGGCGAACTGATGGTCCCAGTCGAGTTTGCCCGGCCACTGCACGATCGGGCCGAATTGCGAACTGTAGACCACATGGGACACCGCCCGGGTCTGACCGTCCGGCTGCTTCACGTTGACTGTCACCGTCTGCTGCTGCATCGGCAACGACTGGCCGTCGAGCAGGTAACGGGTTGCATCCTTGGGGTCGAGTTGCAGACGATACAGGGTGAAATGCTTGGACGAGTCCACGGTGTGGGTCCAGGCCAGGTGCTGGTTGAAACCGATGTTGATCATCGGCAGCCCGGGCAACGCGGCGCCCATGACGTCCAGCTTGCCGGGAATGGTCAGGTGCATCTGATAGAAGCGCATCCCGCCGACCCAGGGGAAATGCGGATTGGCCAGCAACATGCCGCGGCCATTGAAGGAGCGCTCGCTGCCCACCGCCACCGCGTTGCTGCCCCGATCCAGGGCAAAGCGCTGCATGCGCGAATCGGCGACCTGGAACGACGCAGGGGCGGCGGCTGTCTGAGCCGTGGCTTGGGGTGGGGTGGCCCCGGCCAAGGCCTCGGCGAATTGCCCGACCCCGCCTTCGACCAGCAGGCGACGGGTCAACTTGACCAGGTCCTGGGGCGTGATCTCCCGCACCCAGTCGCCCTGGCATTGTTGGGGCAAGCCCAGGGCCCGTCGTTCTTTCAGGGCGCGATTGTAACCGGCCACATAACCGTCCATGAGCTGACGGATTTCCGGGGGTTGCGCCTGCCAGAATGCATCGACAGCCCGGGGGTTGTTCAACCAGCTGAAAAACACATCGCTGACCCGGTTTTCCCGTTCTTCAACGGTGAATTGATCCGGGCCGAAATAGCGGGATCGTTCACCGTTTACCGTGGTGATTTCATTGGCCAGCAGGCACAGGTTGTCCTGGGCGTAGGCATAGCCGATGCCATAGCCGAGGCCACGCTCGTTCTCGGCGCGGATATGCGGTACGCCAAAACTGGTGCGGCGGATATCGGCAGTCGCCTGCTCCGGTTGACTGCGCGCGTTTGCCGCAAGACTCAAGCCCACCAACACCGCGGCAAGGCTCAACCTGTTTAACTGCCTGGAAATAATCACGCTCGCTCCTGATCGTAAAAACGAAGGTCACACCCTGCGTCGATGCACGCAATGTGCCTCCCCCTAAAGACGAAGCGAACGAAAAAAATTTAGGACGTTGACCCCCGCCATCAGGGCGTCTGACGTAGCGCTGACGCGATGGCGACAAAATTTCCACATTCGAGCCTTCATGATTTGCCCGGCTCATCCGTCTTATTGATTGAGAGCACTCATCACATTTTCCGGTTCAGGCTCTGATAAGGAGTTTTTGCATGTACAACTCGCAACTGCCAACGGACGGTAGCACTGCGCCAAAGAGCACCGCCATGGGCTCCGGCGTTTTCGATCAACGCACCGAGCGCCACGGCAACGAGCGGATCAGGTTCCTGCTCAAGAGCTTTGGCCTGCGCACCAGTCTGATTCGCCTGAAAGTCATCGACGCCTTGCTCACCGCCGCCGACAGCGACCGCAGCCTGGGGGTGCGAGGCGTGCACAGTCACTTGCTGGACCTGGACATCCCGCTGTCATTTCTCAGTGTGCGGGAAGTGTTGAAGCGCCTGTGCGGCGAAGGCGTGATCACCCTGAATCCAGACAAGAGCTACAGCCTGCATCCACAGGCCGCCGCCGTTCTGCACCACGAGTAACCCGGCCGATGGGCGTCGCTCAGGGCTTGACCTTGCGGCGCATCACGCCATTGATCACCACCACCAGCACCGCTACGCCAATGGCGATGTACTGGAACAGCTTTTCGTCGATGACGCCGGTGTTCTGCAGATAAGAAAGGCCGAACATGATGCCCAGCACGACCAGGGAGATCAGAATCGAGTATTTCAAACGTTGCGACTGAGTCATTGCCATTTCCTGAATGTGTGCGTGAAGCTGAAAAATGTTGTATCCGCATGCAGACCAGGCCCCCTGGTGTTTATCGGGATGAGGGCTGCAAACGGGGTCTCATGTTACATGCCGACGAGGCGTTTGGGCTTCTTGCGGCGATCACCATGGGAATTTTCCTACAATGCGTCGAATCAGTATTAATTCGAAACAGTCTCGTGCCTCGTAGTTGTTTAGAATGGTCAGAATGCATTTTTCTGGCCGCAACCCGAAACGAGACTCCCCATGCGAACCCATCTGCGTCTGGCCGCCCTGAGCGCCCTGTTCATTTCCTCCCTGGCCCAGGCCGCCGACCTGATCCCGATCGAAGTCCACCGCGACGCCAACTGCGGCTGCTGCAAGAAGTGGATCAGCCATCTGGAGGCCAACGGTTTCAAGGTCGACGATCGCGTCGAAACCAACATGAGCGAATTCAAGCAACAGCACGGCGTGCCGCCGCGTCTGTCGTCGTGCCATACCGGCCTGATCAATGGCAAATTCGTTGAAGGCCATGTGCCAGCTGATCAGGTACTGGCCTTGAGCAAGCGCGACGATCTGCTGGGTGTCGCCGCCCCCGGCATGCCCATGGGTTCGCCTGGCATGGAAATGGACGGCATGAGCGATGCCTATCAGGTGATCGGCCTGAAAAAGGACGGCACTGACGTGGTGGTGGCGGACTACCCTGCCCATTGATGTCCGGTGCGTACATCGGGCTGTTCTTTGCCGCGTTCGGTGCCGCGACGCTGCTGCCGCTACAGTCCGAAGCGCTGCTGGTGGGATTGCTGGTCAGCGACCGGTACTGGCTCTGGCTGTTGCTGGCGGTGGCCACGCTGGGCAATGTCCTGGGGTCGCTGGTGAACTGGTGGCTGGGCCGTGGGATCGAGCGATTCCGGGATCGGCGCTGGTTTCCGGTCAGTCCCCGCCATCTGGATAAAGCCCGAATCCATTATCAGCGCTTCGGTCACTGGTCCTTGCTGCTAAGTTGGGTGCCCGTCATCGGTGATCCGCTGACCCTGGTGGCCGGGGTGATGCGCGAGCCGCTGGGGCGATTCCTGCTGATCGTGACCCTCGCCAAGGGCGCCCGCTATGGCGTACTGGCCCTGGCCACATTGGGCTGGATGGGTTGAACGATCTTGCGCCGTGATTGCCTGTGTTTAATGTCGCCCTAATCATGCCGATCCAGCATCGGCGGATTTCCAATGGAGTTTACCCATGCCCCAGAGACGCTCGCGCTGGCTGCCCAGCCTGATGCTGACCGCCGCACTGCCGGTCATCGCCTATGCCGAAGGCCCGGAATACGGTCCACAGTTGCAAGGCTTCGAGTACCCCTACACCGTCAAGCACTTCGACTTCCAGTCCCAAGGCAAGACCCTGCAGATGGGATACATGGACGTCGCCGCCAACGGCAAGGCCAACGGGCGCAGCATCGTGTTGCTGCACGGCAAGAATTTCTGCGGCGCGACCTGGGATACCTCGATCAAGGCCCTGAGCGACGCCGGCTACCGGGTCATCGCCCCGGACCAGATCGGTTTCTGTACGTCCAGCAAGCCGGACAACTACCAATACAGCTTCCAGCAACTGGCGACCAATACCCAGCAACTGCTCAAGGCCCTCGGCATCCAGAAGGCCACCTTGCTCGGGCATTCAACCGGCGGCATGCTCGCCACCCGCTATGCGCTGCTGTATCCCGACCAGGTCGAACAATTGGCACTGGTCAACCCCATCGGCCTGGAAGACTGGAAAGCCCTCGGCGTGCCCTACCGCACGGTGGATCAATGGTATGAGCGCGAACTGAAGGTCACCGCCCAAGGCATCCGCGACTATGAGCGCAGCACCTATTACGACGGCCGCTGGAAGCCCGAGTTCGACCGCTGGGTAGACATGCTCGCGGGCCTGAGCAAAGGGCCGGGCAAGACTCAGGTGGCGTGGAATTCGGCGTTGATCTACGACATGATCTTCACTCAACCGGTGTACTACGAGTTCAAGGACTTGAAGATGCCGACGCTGCTGCTGATCGGCACTTCCGACACCACGGCCATCGGCAAGGACCTTGCGCCGCCCGAGGTCAAGGCGAAAATCGGCCATTACCCGGTGCTCGGCAAGCAAGTGGCGAAACTGATTCCCCAGTCGACCCTGGTCGAATTTCCCGGCATGGGCCACGCGCCGCAAATGGAAGAACCGGCGAAATTCCACCAGGCGCTGCTGGCCTGGCTGAACAAAACCGATACCCTTCGTTGATGAGGTAAGGCTGATGGCGTTGCAGATTGCGGTAATCGATGACTGGCAGGATGTGGCCCGGGACGTGGTGGACTGGTCGGTTCTGGACCCCATCGGCCAGGTGAGTTTTATTCATGACTACCCTGACGACAACGCAACCCTGGCGCAGCGCCTGGGTGAGTTCGTGGTGATTTGCGTGATGCGCGAGCGCACCCGATTCGACCAGGATCTGTTGCAGCGTTTGCCAAAACTCAAACTGCTGGTCACCGGGGGCATGCGCAACGCCGCCCTGGACCTTAAGGCTGCCGCCGCACTGGGCATTCAGGTGTGCGGCACCGACAGCTATAAACACGCCGCGCCAGAATTGACCTGGGCGCTGATCATGGCCGCCACGCGTAACCTTGTGGGGGAAGCCAACGCCTTACGCGCAGGCGGTTGGCAACAAGGACTGGGTGGCGACCTGCACGGCAAGACCCTGGGGATTCTCGGCCTGGGCAGCATCGGGCAGCGTGTCGCCCGGTTCGGCCAGGTGTTCGGCATGCGGGTGATTGCCTGGAGCGAGAACCTGACCGCCGAACGCGCGGCTGAAGTCGACGTCACCTATGTCAGCAAGCAGGAATTGTTCGAACAAGCCGATGTGCTGTCGGTGCACCTGGTGCTCAGCGAGCGCAGCCGTGGCATGGTCGACACCGAGGCGCTGGACTGGATGAAGCCCACCGCGCTGCTGGTCAACACCGCCCGCGGGCCGATCGTCGATGAATCGGCGTTGATCAAGGCCTTGCAAAAACAACGACTGGCTGGCGCGGCGCTGGACGTGTTCGAGCAGGAACCGCTGCCCGCGCTTCATCCCTTCCGGACTTTGGAGAATGTACTGGCCACGCCGCATGTCGGGTACGTCAGCCGGCAGAACTACCAGCAGTTCTTTTCGCAGATGATCGAGGACATCCAAGCCTGGTCGGCGGGCGCGCCGATTCGCCTGCTGAGCTGAACATTCAACGATGTTGGCCTGCTCGATGTCTCAAGCTTGACTGGTTCGAATTGAAACGCATCAACCCGTGGAGCATCGCCAATGAACATCCGTCTTGCTGCTTTCGCTACCCCACTGCTGCTGGCTTTCGCGCTGTCCGGCTCACTTGCATTCGCCGAGGGTGATGAGGAGGAACCTGTCCAAAAACCCGAATGCCCCAAAGGCCAGGTCTGGGACAGCAAGCAGCAGAAATGCCTGATGCAGGACAGCAGCCTGGTCCCGGACGCCGACCGCACCGATTACGCCTATCGCCTGGCGAAAGACGGTCGCTATGCAGAAGCCCTCGCGCTGCTCGACACGCTGCAACAGCCGAACACCGCCAAAGCCTTGAACTATCGCGGTTACGCTACGCGTAAACTGGGGCGCACCGACGAAGGCATCGGGTATTACCTGCAAGCGGTCAAACTCGACCCGCGGTACGTGCAGGTGCGTGAGTACCTGGGCGAAGCCTATGTGATCAAGGGTCGGCTGGACCTGGCGCAGGAGCAATTGCAGCAGATCAAATCGATCTGTGGCAGCAGTTGCGAGGAATACCAGGACCTGGCCGCGGCCATCAACGATTCGTCGAAAACCTGAGACCCGAGCGGACGGAGGTCGCCATCGCCAGCGATCAGGCATTACGGGCCGAACTGGGCCAGCATCTGGCGCGTCTATGGCGCTACGGCCTGCTGCTGTCCCGGCATCGGCATGTCGCCGAAGAACTTGTGCAGGCCACCTGCGTACGGGCGCTCGAGCGTGTCCGGCCGTTGGCTCCGGGCACCCGCATGGACTGTTGGCTGCTGAGCATTTTGCATTCGATCTGGCTCAACGAGGTCCGCTCGCGCCGGGTGCGCCAGGGTCAGGCCCTGGTGGGGGCCGACAACGCCTTGTCGTTCGACGGAGAACATGCGGCGCAACCGAATGTCTTCGCCACTCAGGTGATTCGGCGCGTCGACTCGCTGCCCGAAACCCAGCGTGAATGCGTCTTTCTCGCCTATGTCGAAGGCTTGTCCTATCACGAGGTCGCCGAGGTGCTGCAAGTACCTCTCGGCACGGTGATGAGCCGCCTGGCCACCGCACGGGTGAAGCTTGCCGAGTACCCGCCATTGCACGCCGTGCCGAGCCCCTCCACAGAAGAACGTCGATGAACGATCACGGGATCCCTTCGGACGAGCAACTGGTGGCCTACCTCGACGACCAGCTCGACACTGAACAGCGTAGCCGCATCGATGCCGCCATCGCCGAGGACTCCCTGCTCAACCTGCGCCTGCAATGGCTGGCCCGCAGCAGCCTGCCGTTCAAGGACGCCTACGATCAAGCAGGCCGACAAGCGCCCGTGGATCGTTTGCAGTCCATGCTCGACAGCTTGCCCAGCCCGGAACGCCCGGCCATGGACCGACGCTGGTTCCTCGCCGCGGCGGCAGCCCTGGTGGTCAGCGGTGTGGTGGCCGACCGCTTGTTCATCGGCTGGCAGCGGGGTCAGCAGCAAAACGACTGGCGCGCACTGATGGCGGACTACATGGCGCTCTACGTGCCACAGACCCTGGACCATCTGCCAGGTGACGAAGCAGCCCAGCGCGCGCAACTGCGGACCCTCGACGCGCGTCTGGGGCTCAATCTGACGCCGGCCAAGCTGACCTTGCCGCCCGCGCAATTCAAGCGTGCACAAATCCTCGAATACGATGGCGTGCCCATCGCCCAAATGACCTGGCTGGACCCGGCGCACGGCCCGCTGGCGCTGTGCGTGACCCGCACCAGCAGCGGCAGTCGAACCTTTGCGCACGAACGGCGGCGTGGGCTCAACGTCGTCTACTGGGCCGACATGGAACACGCGTGGATGCTGATCGGGCATAACCCGGCCGCGGAACTGGAAGACATGGCGAGGTTGTTGCGAACCCGAATCAGTGCTTGAGTACAAGTTGACTATGCATGGATGTTGCGGATCGGCTGGCAGTACTCATCGACAATGGCGTCGCGATGGTTCCCTGACTTCATCAGGTCCCGGGCTATTGGCGGTTCCCCGGCCGCTCCCTCGACCAACGTATATTCCACTTCGTCACCAACGGAAAAACAGACCTCGCCCTCAGCAGTGCAATTGGCACCTATCCGGACTGCCAACCTGGAAGAGCAACCCTCGGTAGTGACCATGGCAAAGGTCGTCGGGATCGCTCCGACCTCGACCACGGTCAAAGCGCTGATCGTACCCATTCTGATAATTGGAGTGACGGGCTCTTTCATTTCTGCTCTCCCTGCACCAGTTCATGCCAGCTCGGCTTGACTGCAGGGAGACATTGAAACGCGCAAGTGATGGAAGTGACTACTGTCAGGTTTGACAGTACGGCCCGGGAACGTAGAGCGAAAGGCTACCGCCTGTCGATTTTCTCGCCACAGGGATGTAAGCGCTCATATTCCTGCAATCAGCTGCGCAATGCTCTGCACCACAGGCGCCGCCGGTTGACTGCTCCAGCCTCACTCCCTATCCTCGCGCCTGTCACGACTCATTCGTGATGGGGTTTGACGGCTCCGTTTTTTCCTAGGTCCTTGCTCAGCGCTATGGCAGCTGTGCGTGGGGCGCTTTCGAGTGCGCCGGGTTCCTAGGACCGGTCCGTCAACCTGCGTACAGTTGCCACCAAAATCGTTTGACGGCGATGACGTGGCAACTCCACTTCCTGGGAGATGCACATGACCGAACCAACCACAAAATCCACCCCCTTCGCCCGCTGCGACCACGTCGACCATCACCTGTTCGCCGTTCAGCCCGATATCCCGTTACTCGACGCCCTCGAACATGCCTCGGTCTACCTCAGCTGTGCCGAAGACCTTGCCCACCAAGCCCCCAACGCCACCCGCCCCGAACACGCGGCTTCATTACGCTGGGCCAGTCGACAGATGCTCGGCACGGCACGCTCATTGGTCCAGGCTTCAATCGACGGCCTGCACGCCGCTCAAGCGCAAGATGATGCATGACCCGCACATGCAAATTCGTACGCAGCACTGATTAGTCCCTCGCTCCCTCGCCTGGCGGTGACCTGTGGGAGCGAGACCGGCTTGCCGGCGATGGCGGTGGATCAGTCGCCATTAATATTGAATATGATGGCCCCTTCGCGGGCAAGCCCGCTCCCACAGTGATCTGTGGTGGATACAAAATATCCACACTCGCATGGATCCCTGTGGGAGCGAGCTTGCTCGCGATGGCGGTGGGTCAGTCGACATTGATATTGAATGTGATGACCCCTTCGCGGGCAAGCCCGCTCCCACAGTGATCTGTGGTGGATACAAAATATCCACACTCGCATGGATCCCTGTGGGAGCGAGCTTGCTCGCGATGGCGGTGGGTCAGTCGACATTAATATTGAATATGATGGCCTCTTCGCGAGGCGAAGCGGTCCCGCCCATTCATCAATCGAACCGGCCAATACTCCGCTCATCCGGCCAGAACAACGCCGCCTGGCCACGGTTTTCGCCGCGCTGATCAATCAGCGTCCAGACCTTGCCCTCGTAAATCATGAATGGGTTGCCATCCTTGTCCACCCGATAGCCACTGTAGCCATGGGCAATGCCGTTGGCCGTGACCTGTTCCAGCAGCGACTGGCGCATGGCGCGATCCAGCGGTGAAGCGCTGAACCGCGACGGCATGCCCAGGAACGCTGAGCGCGGGTATTTGAAGCAGGCCAGCGCCTGTTCATTGGCGTAGAAGAAACAAGGGTCGTCCTCAGTACCATGGGCCAGCAGGCTGTAAGGTGCATGTGCGTGCAACCAGTGCAAGCGCGCAAGCCCTGTCAGCGCTTGGGGCGCCGGCAGGCTTTCACCGGTCCAGTGCCGATAAGCGTCGTCCAGCAGTTGCACATAAGTAATGTATTCATTGATTGGCGACACTCACCCTCCCCTGCAAAGGCATTGACTATCCCAAGCGACGTAGCCTATCGAAACCGCCCGGAAAAATCCGCATCTGCACCGGTCAAGCCACGCGCCATTAAGTAACGGGATATCTTTCAACCCTGAGAATCAATCATCCCGGGTCAACACTTCCAGCAACTCGATCTCGAAAATCAGATTCGAATTCGGCGTGATCTTTCCCATGGTCCGCTCACCATAGGCAAGATGCGCCGGCACCAGCAACTTGCGCTTGCCGCCCACCTGCATGCCGATGATGCCCTGGTCCCAGCCCTTGATCACCCGACCGGTGCCGATCACGCACTGGAACGGCTTGCCCCGGCTGTAGGAGGAATCGAATTCCGTGCCGTCTTCCAGCCAGCCGCGGTATTGCGTGGTGATCAGCGCGCCCTTGACGGCGGCTTTGCCGTCGCCCGGCTGCAGATCGATGATTTGTAATGCTTCATTCATACTGGATACTCGTTCGTTGTCGCCCGGGTCATGGGGGCGCAGACGCAGGTTTTCGCAGAATCCGCCGCTGTTGGCAATCCATGGAACCGAATCGCCGCCTGCCGCTCACATGTGTATCTACATCGTACTCAGGAAAGGATGCTCTGATGACCGACTCACGATCTCTGCGCAGTTTCATTCCGCCTTACATCCTCAACCGCATTATTGCCCATGGCTCCGAGCGGCAGCGCTCCAGCGCCCTGAGTACCCTGAGCCATGTGCGCACCCTTCGGCATACGCCGCTGCCACCGGTGCGGTCGGCGGCGGCGACCATCCTGCCACCTTCCGCGCAACCCGGTCAGGTCCTGCGCAGCATTCATGACGCTCAGGGGAAAATGCTCCTGCCGGGAATGCCGGCCCGGCTTGAAGGGCAGCCGGCGACGGGCGATCCGGCGGTCGATGAAGCCTACGACGCACTGGGCGCCAGCCATGATTTCTTCTGGAAGGTGCTCGGCCGCGACTCCATCGATAACAAGGGTTTTGCGCTGATCGGTAGCGTGCATTATGGCCAGGACTACGAGAATGCCTTTTGGAACGGCGCGCAGATGGTCTTCGGCGACGGTGACGGCGAAATTTTCGAGCGTTTCACCCGCTCGCTGGATGTGATTGGGCACGAATTGACCCACGGCGTGATCGAAAGCGAGGCCGGCCTGGTTTACGCCAATCAGTCCGGGGCCTTGAATGAATCGATATCGGACGTGTTCGGGGTGCTGATCAAGCAACATGTGCTGGGCCAGACCGCCGACGAGGCGGACTGGCTGATCGGCGCCGACTTGCTGACACCGCGGATAAAAGGCGTCGGCTTGCGTTCGATGGCCCATCCCGGCACCGCCTATGACGACCCGCTGCTGGGCAAGGACCCGCAACCGGATCACATGCGCAAGTTCGTGATCACCCAGGAGGACAACGGTGGCGTGCACATCAATTCCGGTATCCCCAACCGGGCTTTTTTCCTCGCGGCCAAGGCGTTCGGCGGCTTTGCCTGGGAGAAAACCGGTCGTATCTGGTATGACACCCTGTGCGACCAAGGCTTGAACAAAGAGGCGTCCTTCAGTGACTTCGCGGCGCTGACCATCGAGCATGCCCGGCAGCGTTTCGGCGCCGATGAAGCGCAAGTGGTGCGGCATGCCTGGTCTGAAACAGGTGTGGTCCCGACTCAGGAGCAATCATGAAAACCCTGCCGACACTGGGCGATGATGCCGTGGTACGTCTGTCCCGCCAGGGCGGCGTGGCGGCGATCCATACGCTGACTCGTCCTCGTGAAATCGCGTTTGCGCAATGCAACATCGATCAACGCACACGGATTTGCTCGGTGCTGGAAGGTTGCCTGGCAATCGAAGACCCGGCCTCGGGGCGAGGTGACCAGCGTTTTTATGAGATTGAACTGTGCTATCGCATTGGTGAGCAGGATGACCGGATGGTGATGAAAGTGCCTGAAGATCGGGCGTCGGGGGAGTTGGTGCATTTGTGGGATAAAGGCGAGGTGTTATGAATTGGCTGCTTCGGGCGAAGTGAACCTGAGATAGCCTTCGCGGGCAAGCCGATCTCGCTCCTACAGGTAATCGCTGCAGACCTGAGGTTTTCAGATCAACGCAGATCTCTGGTGGGAGCGGGCTTGCTCGCGAAAGCATTCTGCCAGCCGACGAATGTGTTGAATGTGACGCCGCCTTCGCGGGCAAGCCCGCTCCCACAGGTATTTGCGGTGCACGCGACATCGGTGATCTAACCGTTCCCGCACTGGATCTGCGGCAAGTCCTGCCATTATCCTTGTCGCCCCCGCCGTACCGCATCCGTTGGAGTTCGCCATGCCCCATGAAGGCAACCTGTTGCAAGCCGCTGTCGTGTTTCTGTTCGCGGCGGTGCTCACCGTGCCCTTGGCCAAGCGCCTGCAACTGGGGGCGGTGCTGGGGTATCTGTTTGCCGGCGTCATCATCGGGCCGTCGGTGCTGGGGTTGATCGGCAACCCGCAAAGCGTCAGCCACATTTCCGAACTCGGGGTGGTGTTGCTGCTGTTCATCATCGGCCTGGAATTGTCGCCGCGACGCTTATGGGTGATGCGCAAATCGGTGTTCGGCGTCGGCCTGGCGCAGGTGTTGTTGACGGGCTCGGTGATAGGCGTGTGCGCGCTGTACGTTTTCGGCCAACCGTTGAACAGCGCCATCGTCCTGGGGCTGGGCCTGGCCCTGTCTTCCACCGCGTTCGGGCTGCAGAGCCTGGCTGAACGCAAGGAGCTGACCAGTCCCCACGGGCGGCTGGCGTTCGCGATCCTGCTGTTCCAGGACATCGCCGCGATCCCGTTGATCGCCATGGTGCCGCTGTTGGCGGGCGGTGATCACACCACTACGGCAGATGAAAATTTGAACCACGGCTTGCGGGTGCTGGGCAGCATCGCGGTGGTGGTGATCGGGGGGCGTTACCTGCTGCGCCCGGTGTTCCGGGTGGTGGCCAAGACCGGTCTGCCGGAGGTCTCCACCGCCACCGCATTACTGGTGGTCATCGGTACGGCGTGGCTGATGGATCTGGTCGGCGTCTCGATGGCCCTCGGCGCTTTCCTCGCCGGATTGCTGCTGGCGGATTCCGAATACCGCCACGAACTGGAAGCCCAGATCGAGCCGTTCAAAGGCTTGCTGCTGGGGCTGTTTTTCATCAGCGTCGGCATGGGTGCCAACCTGAGCCTGCTGCTCAGCGCTCCGATCGCGGTACTGGGCCTGACCCTGCTGCTGATCGCAATCAAACTGCCGCTGCTGTTTGTCGTCGGCCGGTTGGCCGGTGGCCTGGGCAAGGTCAATGCGATTCGCCTGGGCATCGTGCTGGCAGCGGGCGGTGAATTTGCCTTTGTGGTGTTCAAGATCGGCCGCGATCAGGGCTTGTTCGAGCCACGCCTGTACGACTTGCTGGTGCTGACGATCACCTTGTCCATGGCTGTCACGCCGCTACTGTTGCTGTTGTGCGCACGGCTGGTCAGCCCCAAGGTGAAACCGGTGGTGGTGCCGGAGAAGTTCCGCGAGATCGATACCGACGCGCCGCGCGTGGTGATCGCCGGCATGGGCCGCATGGGGCAGATCGTGGCGCGGATCCTGCGGGCGCAGAACATCAAGTTCGTGGCCCTGGACACCTCGGTGGAAACCATCGAACTGTCGCGCAGCTTCGGCGGCGTGCCGGTGTTCTATGGTGACCCGATGCGCCCGGAAATCCTTAAAGCGGCCAAGGTCGGCGAGGCGGAGTATTTCGTCATTGCCACGGATGATCCAGACACCAACATCAAGACTGCCGAACTGGTCCACAAACTCTATCCGCACATGAAAATTATCGCTCGGGCCCGTAACCGTCAGCATGTGCACCGCCTGATGGATGTCGGTGCCGAGGCCATTCGCGAGACCTATTATTCGAGCCTGGAAATGAGCCGGCGGACCCTGGTCGGGCTGGGGCTGACCCAGGCCCAGGCGGATGCGCGGATCAAGCGCTTCAAGCATCACGATGAACAGGTGCTGGAAGCCCAGCATGCGGTGTATGACGATGCGGCGAAGGTCTTGCAGACGGCGCAGGAAGCGCGGGGGGAATTGGCCAGGTTGTTTGAGTCGGATCAGTTGGAAGAGCGATCGGCGAAAAATTGAGGTAAATGTGCCGGCTGGGTGTCAGGCTTCCAGCGTTATCGTTGACGACCTTCGCGAGCAAGCTCGCTCCCACAGTGTTTTGGGATAAATCGAGGATCCCTTGTAGGAGCAAGCTTGCTCGCGATAAACCTGAGAGCACCGCGGGTTGTCAGGCTTCCAGCGTTATCGTTGACGACCTTCGCGAGCAAGCTCGCTCCCACAGTGTTTTGGGATGAATCACATGCTTAAAGGAACCCACAATGGCTGCTGATCAACCCTCCCCCGCCCTGAAGGAAATCTTCAACGCCGAGCGCCTCACGCACATCGCCACCGAAATGACCGCGGTCTACCCCGCCTTCAACGCCAAGGCTTTCCTGGAAATGGCCAACGAAGGCCTCGCGCAATTGTCGATCATGCAGCGCATGGCCAGGGTCAGCGAATGCCTGCACGCCGTGCTGCCGTTGAGTTATGAAGAGACACTGGAGGTGCTTTACGCCCTCGCCCCGCGGCTGAACAGCGGTTTCGTCAGCATCTCCTTGCCGCACTACGTCGCGACCTACGGCGCTGAAAAGTTCGAGCTGTCCATGGACGCACTCAAATACTTCACCGCGTTCGGTTCATCGGAGTTCGCGATCCGGCACTTCCTGCGCAGCGATCCGACATCCACGCTGGCGCAGATGCACCACTGGTCCCTGGATAACAACGAACATGTCCGGCGCCTGGCCAGCGAAGGCAGCCGACCGCGTCTGCCGTGGTCGTTTCGCCTGGAACGAATCCAGGCCGACCCGACACTCGCCGCCGCCATTCTCGACAATCTCAAGGCCGACGCCAGCCTGTATGTGCGCAAGTCGGTGGCTAATCACCTCAACGACATCACCAAGGACCATCCCGACTGGGTGCTCGACCTGATCGAGGGCTGGCCACTGGAAAACAAACACACCGCCTGGATCGCCAGGCATGCCCTGCGCAGCCTGATCAAGCAAGGCAACCAGCGGGCGCTGGCAATCATTGGCGCGGGCGGCAAACCTGAGGTCGAGATCATCGGCGCGAAGGTGGAGCCCGCGGTGATCCGGCTGGGCGAAAAAATCAGCCTGTCCTTCACCGTGAAATCCACGGCACCAGACAGCCAGCGACTGGTGATCGACTATGCCATCGATTACGTCAAAGCCAACGGCAGCAGCTCGGCGAAGGTGTTCAAGCTCAAGGCCCTGACACTGCCAGGCAAAGGCACCGAGTTCATTGCCCGAGGCCAGCACATCAAGGAACTCACCACCCGCCGGCATTACGCAGGCAGGCACGCCGTGCATATTCTGGTAAATGGCGAGCGCCTGGCCAGCACAGGGTTCGAGATTATCGCTGACGTAGATTGACCGCATTGCCAGATCGACCGGGCAACATGCGTATCAGCGTGTTATCGCGAACCCAGTAGTGATGGAACAATCCCGCCGCCGCATGCGCACCGATCAACCAGTAACCGGTACTGCCGAGCAGTTCGTGCCAGTACTTGAACTGCTTGGCCAGGGCCGGATCGACGGCAAGCGGCGACGGCAGGAAAAAGCCGAAATAAGGCATAGGCTTGCCCGCCGCCGACAGCATCAGCCAAGCCAACAGGGGGGTGGCGATCATCAGCCCATACAGCGCCAGATGCATTATGTGCGCGATGCCGGTCTGCCAGCCGGGCAAGGCCGGCGTGATCGGCGGCCGAGGTGTCAGGCGCCCGAGCAATCGCACCCAGACCAATCCGAAAATGCTCAGCCCGAACAGGCCATGCAAGCCGAGAAACAATCCTCTTAACGCGTGCCCCTTGGGCAGCAGGCCCTTGATTTCGATGCAGGCATAGAGGCCGACAAACAGCGCCAGCATCAGCCAGTGCAAGGTGATCGACAGTGTTCCATACCGCGGAGTCGTTGAATTGCGGGTCATCGTGAGCCTCGTTAACGTCATGTCCGGCTGCCGATTCATTCGCGCAACCCGGATCCGGTCCAGTACCGAAATCGACTGACGACACTTTGCCCGGCCAGTCTTAAGACAGTCTGAAGAAAACGTCGACCATTATTTCGCCACCTTCAGACTTCGTTAAGAATTGCCTCCGATACTCCTCCCACACTGACCCCGGGAGGCGTCTTCCAATGCCCGATTTTGACTGGAACATCCCTCTGCCCTTGTGGTTCGGCCAAGCCGAAACCCCGCAAACGAGTCTGGACAGAGCCCTGCCAGGCGACCCTCAACGTCCCCTTTTCGAAGCCTTTATCCAGCAACGTTTCCGCAAGGCTCACGGGGCCGACATTCGTCATTTCATGCCGGAACTGTTCGGTATGCACACCGCCTCAGGCGAACTGTGTGCGGTGGCCGGCGTGCGTCTGGCCAGCAGCGGACCACTGTTTCTGGAACGTTACCTGGATGAACCGATCGAGCCGCTGATCAGTGTCGCGGCCGACTGCCCGGTGGACCGGGCCGATATCGTCGAAGTGGGCAATCTGGCTGCCAGCGACACCGGCAGTGCGCGCATGAGCATCATCGCCATCACTTACCTGCTGGCCATGGGTGGCCTGGAATGGGTGGCGTTCACCGGCAACATCGGCCTGGTGAACAGCTTTCATCGCCTGGGTTTGAAACCCGTGAGTCTTTGCGCTGCCGATCCCGCGCGGCTGGGCGACGACCGCCACAGCTGGGGCAGTTATTACGAGAGCAAGCCCTGGGTGCACGTTGGCAACATCCGCGCCGGCTTCGTCCATTTGCGCAATATCGGGATGTTCAACAGCCTGGGATTGTCATCGTCCATCGAGGAATCCAGTCATGTCGCCTGAAATGGAGCGTTTCAAACAGACGCTGCGCCGCCATGCCGAAAGCAAGACCAATGCCATCGCCCTGTGGGGCGATCAACTGAAAGTGGACTACGCCACGTTGTACGCCGAGGTGGTGTATCGCCAGCAGCGGTTGCGCGATGAAAACGTCAAGGTGGTCGCACTGGCGCTGGATAATGGCGTCGAAGCCATGCTCTGGGACCTGGCCACGCTGTTCGAGGGCCTGACCTGCCTGACGTTGCCGGCCTTTTTCAGCCCGGCTCAACGCCGCCATTGCCTGGCGCAGAGCCAGGCCGAGCTGGTGATTGCCGAGCCGGAGCTGGACACCGAACTGCAAAGCGCCGGGTATGAGAAAGGCGGTGAGTTCTGGCGTCGCAGCTTCAGCGGCCCGAAGCGGATGCCCGAAGGCACCGCCAAACTGACCTTCACTTCCGGTACCACGGGCACTCCGAAAGGCGTGTGCCTGAGTGCCGAGAGCATTCTGCAAGTCGCCCGCGAACTGGATCAGGCCAGTAAACCTACTCAGGCGCAGCATCATCTGGCCCTGCTGCCCCTGGCGATCCTGCTGGAAAATATCGGCTGTTATGCCGCGTTATACGCAGGGGCCACACTGAGCGTGCCGAGTCAGAAAACCCTGGGCATCGAGGGTGCCAGTGGCGTTGACGTGCCGCGATTGCTCGGCTGCCTGGCCACCCGCGCCCCTGAGAGCCTGATCCTGGTGCCGCAATTGCTCCTGTTGCTGGTCAGCGCCGCAGAGCAAAAAGCCTTCTTCCCCCACTCGTTGCGTTTTGTCGCGGTGGGGGGAGCACGGGTCGCCGAACAATTATTGCATCGCGCGCAACGTGTCGGCCTGCCGGTCTATGAGGGTTACGGCTTGTCTGAGTGCTCATCGGTGGTGTGCCTCAATCGACCTGAAGCGCGACGCCCTGGCAGTGTCGGCCGGCCCCTGCCGACGGTGCAGATTCGCCTCGCCGAAGACGGCGAAGTGCTGATCAAGGGTTCGACCCTGCTCGGTTATCTGGGAGAAGCACCGCACACCGGTGAATGGTGGCCCAGCGGCGATCTGGGCGAGTTCGATGCCGAGGGTTTCCTCTTCCTCAAGGGACGCAAGAAGCATCAATTCGTCACCAGTTTCGGGCGCAACGTGAACCCGGAGTGGGTCGAGGCCGAGTTGACTCAGCGCCGTCATATCGCCCAGGCCTTCGTCCATGGCGAAGCCTTGCCCCGCAACCATGCGCTGCTCTGGCCCCATCGCCCTGATTGCACCGACGAACAACTGGCAGCCGCCGTGGCCGAGGCCAACGAGGCCTTGCCCGATTACGCCCGGGTCCATCACTGGAGCCGCCTGAATAAACCCTTCACAGCCGCCAATGGCCTGCTGACCGCCAACGGCCGACCGCGCCGGGATGCCATCGTCGAGCATTACCGGGCGCAGCTGACCGAACCCGCCCTTTGCGAGGAATCCGCATCATGAGTTTTTTTGACAGGCTACAAGAAGCGACCCGGCACGAACGCCATGAGCTGTTCAATCTGCCCATCATCCGTGACGCCCTCGAAGGCAAAGTCAGCCTGGAAAGTTACCGGGCCTTCCTGGCGCAAGCCTACTATCACGTGCGCCACACCGTGCCATTGATGATGGCGTGCGGGGCGCGCCTGCCGTCGCGTCTTGAATGGCTGCGTGAAGCCGTGTGCGAGTACATCGACGAAGAATACGGCCACGAACAATGGGTGCTCGATGACATCGCGGCGTGCGGCGGCGACAAGGACGCGGTGCGCGATGGCCGGCCGTCCTTGCCCATCGAACTGATGGTCAGCTTCCTCTACGACTTGATCGCCCGGGACAACCCGGTCGGCCTGTTCGGCATGGTCAATGTATTGGAGGGCACCAGCATCGCCCTGGCCACCCATGCCGCCGGCAGCATTCGCGAACGTCTGGATCTGCCGGAAAGCGCCTTCAGTTACCTCAGCTCCCACGGTTCGCTGGATATCGAGCATATGCAGACCTATCGCCAGTTGATGAACAAACTGGAGGATCCGGCCGACCAGGCGGCCGTTATCCATGCGTCCAGGGTGGTATACCGGCTCTACGCCGATATGTTCCGGGGCTTGCCACGTGATGAGGAATACCTGCATGCGCCTGTCTGAAGCGCGGGTGGTACTGACCGGTGCCAGCGGCGGCATCGGCCTGGCCATCGCCACCGCGCTGTGTGCCAGTGGCGCCCGGGTGCTGGCGGTAGCCCGGCATAGGGAACCGCTGGAGCCGTTGCTCGAGCGCTATCCGCAGCACTTGTGTTGGCTTGGCGCCGACCTGACCCTGGTTGCGGACCGGCACAAAGTGCTGGCGGCGGCCGAAATCATTGGCGGCATCAACCTGCTGATCAATGCCGCCGGAGTCAATCACTTCGCCATGCTCGAACAACTGGCAGACACTGACGTTGACGCCATGTTGGCGGTGAACATCAGCGCGCCGATTTGTCTGACCAAAACCTTGCTGCCCCTGCTCAAGCAAGCCGAGAGCGCGATGGTGGTGAACGTCGGCTCGACCTACGGCTCGATCGGCTACCCCGGTTATGCCAGCTACTGCGCGAGCAAATTCGCGTTGCGCGGTTTTTCCGAAGCCTTGCGCCGGGAACTGGCGGACACCCGGGTCGGTGTTCTCTATGTCGCGCCCCGTGCGACTCGCACGAGCATGAACAGCCCGGCGGCGCAGGCCTTGAATGACGCACTCAAATCCAACGTCGATGATCCGCATCACGTCGCCTCTGCGGTGATGCACGCCATCGCCGGTGATCGCCGCGACTTGTACCTTGGCTGGCCGGAACGCTTCTTCGTGCGCCTCAACAGCTTATTGCCGAACCTGGTGGACCGGGGCTTGCGCAAGCAATTGCCACTGATCCGCCGCCTCAGTCAAAAACCTGAAAACGAGCCTATGAAACCATGAAAAAACTGACCTTTTGCCTGCTGCTGGGGGCCCTGAGCCAGAGCGTCTGGGCCCTGGACGCTGCCGACCAGCAACGTCTCGCCGGCATCCAGCAAAGCTGGGCGCATATCCAATACGAACTGCCCGCCGAGCAACGCACCGCCGCCTTCGAAAAACTCGCCACCCAGGCGTCGGCCTTTACCCGGGAGCGCCAGTCGGTGGCCGAGGCATGGATCTGGTCCGGCATCGTCACCAGCAGTTGGGCCGGAGCCCAGGGCGGGCTCGGGGCGCTGAGCAAGGTCAAGGACGCCAAGGTCGATCTGGAAACTGCCCTGAACCTGGACCCCAAAGCCCTGCAAGGTTCGGCCTACACCAGCCTCGGCGCACTGTACGACCGCGTACCGGGCTGGCCCATCGGTTTCGGCGACGCCGACAAGGCCGAGCAATTGCTCAAACAAGCCTTGCAACTCAACCCGAACGGCATCGATAGTCTGTACTTCTGGGGCGATCACCTCTACCGTCAAAAACGCTACAGCGAAGCCAGGGGTGCCCTGCAAAAAGCCCTGCAGGCAGATCCAAGGCCAGGCCGCGAAACCGCCGACGCCGGGCGCCGTAAAGAGATCCAGGCCTTGCTGGTGGATGTGAACAAGAAACTCAACTGACAGGAGTCCGTGTGCGCTTATTACTGATCGAGGACGATATAGCCCTGGGCGAAGGCATCCATCAAGCCCTGGGCCGCGAAGGCTACACGGTCGACTGGTTGCAAGACGGCAGCAGCGCCTTGCATTCACTGCTCAGTGAAACCTTTGACCTGGCGGTGCTTGACCTTGGCCTGCCGCGCATGGACGGGCTCGAAGTGCTGCGTCGCTTGCGCGACAGTGGTTCCAACCTGCCGGTACTGATCCTCACCGCCCGGGATGCCACCGAAGACCGCATCGCCGGACTGGATGCCGGGGCTGACGATTACCTGATCAAACCTTTCGACCTGGCGGAACTCAAGGCCCGTCTGCGGGCCTTGTTACGGCGCAGCGCCGGCCGCGCCCAGGCGCTGATCGAACATGCTGGCATCAGCCTGAACCCTGGTACCCAGCAGGTCAGCTATCAGGGTGAGCCGGTGGCCCTGACGCCCAAGGAATACCAGCTGTTGCATGAACTGCTCTCGCCTCCGGGCCGGGTCATGACCCGCGACCACCTGATGCAATTGCTCTACGGCTGGAACGAGGAAGCGGAAAGCAACACCCTGGAGGTGCACATCCACCACCTGCGCAAGAAATTTTCCAGCGACCTGATCCGTACCGTCCGGGGTGTCGGTTACCTGGTCGAGGAGCGTCGATGACCTCGATCCGGCGTCGCACCCTGACCCTGATCATCGGCCTGATGCTCGCCGGCCTGGGGGTGATCAGCGTGCTCAATCTGCATGACAGCAACCACGAAATCGCCGAAGTCTACGATGCCCAGTTGGCCCAGAATGCCCGCCTGCTGCAGGGTGTGATGCGCATGCCCATGGCGAGCAAGGAACACGCCGAGTTGTATCAGGCGTTCAACAAGGCCTTGAGCGAAGCGGTTCCCGGGGTCGATGGCCATCCCTATGAGAGCAAGCTTGCCTTTCAGGTGTGGAATCCCAAGGGCGAAGTGCTGGTGCATACGGCCAGCGCGCCCTCCTTCTCCGCGCCCCCGACGAAACCCGGCTTCAGCGACGTGGTGGATCTGCATGATCGCCATTGGCGCGCGTTCATGCTCGAGGACAAACACAATGATTTGCGGATCTGGGTCGGCGAGCGAGACGACGTGCGCTCGGACCTGGTGGAGCGGATCGTAAGTCATACCCTGTGGCCCAATGTGCTGGGCAGCCTGACGCTCGCGGCCATGGTCTGGATGGCGATCGGCTGGGGCCTCAAGCCTCTGGCGGATATGGCCGCGACACTGCGGGCGCGGCACAGCGGGTCGCTGGAACCGCTGCAACTGACCCCGCTGCCCAGCGAACTGGAACCGATGCAGGCGGCGCTCAATCGCATGCTCGCGCAGATCCAGGAAGTGCTCGGCCGCGAGCGGCGCTTCATCGCCGACGCCGCCCATGAAATGCGCACGCCCCTGGCCGTACTGCGGGTACACGCGCAAAACCTGCTGGAAGCCGGCACCGAACAGGAACGCCGCGAATCCCTGGAATTTCTGATCGCGGGTGTCGACCGGACCAGCCGCCTGGTCAACCAGCTGCTGACCATGGCCCGCCTGGAACCGAACACCGTGACACCGGTGTTGCACCCCATCGACCTGACCGAAACCGTACGCGCCAGCCTGGTTCAGCTCACCCCTTGGCTGCTGAGTAAAAACCTGGAGTTGGCCTTCGACGCCAATGAGCGCCCGATCAAAGTGGTCGCCGACGCCGATGCCATCGACATTGCCCTGAACAATCTGATCAGCAATGCCGCGAACTTTTCACCCGGGCATGGCGTGATCAGGGTGCAATTGAGCCAGGCCGACGGGTTCTATCACTTGAGCGTCGAGGACCAGGGCCCGGGCATCGACGAAGCAGATCGCGAGCGCTTGTTCGAACGCTTCTACAGTCGCGGGAACGCGCAAGGGGCCGGACTGGGGCTGACGATCGTCAACACCATCGCCACTCGGCTGGGTGGACGGATCACCCTGGTCAACCGGCCTGAAGGCGGGTTACGGGCGACCCTGTCGATTCCGGACAAATAGCTGAAATCCCTTTGAAACGCCCCCCCTGTAGGAGCTGGCTTGCCAGCGAAGGCGGTGTGTCAGTCGATAGATGTAATGGCTGATATGACGTCTTCGCTGGCAAGCCAGCTCCTACAGATTCGGGTGTGTCAGTCGATAGATGTATTACTGATATCACGTCTTCGCTGGCAAGCCAGCTCCTACAGATTCGGGTGTGTCAGTCGATAGATGTCTGATATGACGTCTTCGCTGGCAAGCCAGCTCCTACAGGAGATTGGGGCCCAGCAATAGATCCTGTTCGCTTTCGCAGAGCTGCACCACGTAATCCCACAACACCCGCAGCCGCACCGACTTGTGCAACTCCCGCCGCGTGCTGATCCAGTAGCTGCGCTGGATGCTTTCTTGCGGCAACAACGGCACCAGGCCGGGATCGGCGCTGGCCATGTAGCACGGCAACACGGCGATCCCCAACCCCGAGCGCGCGGCCTGTTGCTGGGCGATGACGCTGGTGCTGTGGAAGACCACCCGCGGGTTGCGGCAGAAACTGTTGAGAAACATCAATTCCTGGCTGAACAGCAGGTCATCGACATAGCCAATCCAGGCATGGTGCCCCAGATCTTCGCGGCTGCGCAGCGCCGGCGAGCGGTCCAGATAGTCCTGGCTGGCATAGAGCGCCAGGCGATAGTCGGTGAGTTTGCGGGTGACCAGCATGTCGGCGGCCGGGCGTTCCAGGTGGATGCTGATCTCGGCTTCGCGGTTGAGGATGCTGACGAAGCGCGGCACCGCCACCAGCTCCACTTCCAGCCCCGGATACCGCTCGAACAGGCCGTTCATGCGGCTGGCGAGGAACATGATGCCCAGGCCTTCGGTGACCCCGACGCGTATCTTGCCCAGCGGCGCCGTGGATTGGGTGATTTCTTCCTGGGCCAGCAAGGCGACGTTTTCCATGGCTTCGGCGTGCTTGAGCAGCGCTTCGCCGGCCGGCGTCAGTTCATAGCCTTGGGCGTGCTGGACAAACAGCGCAGTACCGAGGCTCTTTTCAATGGCCTCGATGTGCCGGGCCACCGTGGCGTGGGTGGTGTTCAAACGGCGGGCTGCTGTGAGCAAACGCCCGCTGCGCTGCAATTCGAGAAAAAACCGCAGGTCATTCCAGTCGAACATGAATCATCCTTGAGGCTTCGCTTTGAAGGCGCTGTCTAAAAACGCACAGCGGCTGCGCAAAAACTAACATTCTTTTGACGAAAGCTAACAACTAGGATGACTGACGACAAGAACAACAATACGAGGTCAGGGATGCAGACTTCCCTTGATGAATTCGACTACATCGTGGTCGGTGCCGGGCCGGCCGGGTGTTTGCTGGCCAATCGGTTGTCGGCCAACCCGCAACACCGGGTGCTGCTGCTCGAAGCCGGCGGTCGCGACAACTATGCGTGGATTCACATTCCCGTGGGTTACCTGTTCTGCATCGGCAACCCACGCACCGACTGGTGCTTCAAGACCGAAGCGCAACCCGGGCTGCAAGGCCGCGCCCTGAGCTACCCGCGGGGCAAGGTGCTGGGTGGCTGCTCCTCGATCAACGGCATGATCTACATGCGCGGCCAGGCCGGCGACTACGATGGCTGGGCTGCCGACGGCAATCCGGGCTGGAGCTGGAACGAGGTGTTGCCGCTGTTCAAGAAGAGCGAAAACCACTTTGCCGGCGACTCGCAATATCACGGCGCCTCCGGGGAATGGCGGATCGAGCGTCAACGGCTGTCGTGGCCGATTCTGGATGCCTTCCAACGCGCAGCCGAGCAAAGCGGCATCGCCAGCATCGAAGACTTCAACCAGGGCGACAACGAAGGCTGTGGCTACTTCCAGGTCAATCAGAAGGCCGGGATCCGCTGGAATGCGGCCAAGGCCTTTCTCAAACCGATTCGCCAACGTCCCAATCTGACCGTGTTGACCGGCGTCGAAGTCGACCGAGTGCTGCTGGAGAATGGCCGCGCTTGTGCAGTGAGTGCACGCTGGCAAGGCGAGGCGAAAACCTTCAAGGCGCGCAAGGAAATCGTCCTGTGCGCCGGCGCCGTCGGTTCGCCAGGCATCCTCCAACGCTCCGGGATCGGCCCGCGTCCGCTGCTGCAACGCCTGGGCATCGGCGTCGCCCATGAGCTGCCCGGGGTCGGCGGCAACCTGCAGGATCACCTGCAACTGCGGATGATCTACAAACTGCAGAACGCCCGCACCCTGAACCAGATTGCCGGCAGCCTGTGGGGCAAGATGGGCATGGGACTGCGCTATCTGTATGACCGCAGCGGCCCCCTGTCCATGGCGCCAAGCCAACTCGGCGCCTTTGCCCGGTCGGGACCGGAACAGACCTCGGCCAATCTTGAATACCATGTGCAGCCGCTGTCCCTGGAACGCTTCGGCGAACCCCTGCACGCTTTCCCCGCATTCACCGCATCGGTCTGCGATCTTCGGCCGCAAAGTCGGGGTCGCATTGAAATTCGCTCCGCCGACCCGCAGGAAGCGCCGCTGATCCAGCCCAATTATTTAAGTCATCCAGAAGATTTGCGGGTCGCGGCCGATGCGATTCGCCTGACCCGGCGCATCGTGTCGGCTCCCGCCTTGCAAGCCTTCAAACCGGTGGAGTACCTGCCCGGCGACAGCTTGCAGAGTGAAGAAGAATTGCACGAAGCCGCCGCGCGCATTGGCACCACGATTTTCCATCCGGTCGGCACCTGCCGCATGGGCAACGACACGAACGCGGTGGTCGACGCCGAGCTGCGCGTTCACGGCATTCCCGGCCTGCGCATCGCCGACGCTTCGATCATGCCGCGCATCACTTCGGGCAACACTTGCTCGCCTACGCTGATGATTGCCGAAAAAGCCGCGCAACTCATCCTCAACCCCGACACAAGGAGCATCGCACCGCCAAAGGAACTGGTCACACACCCGTGAACCCTGCACGGACACTGTAGGAGCGAGCTTGCTCGCGAAGAACCTGAGAACACCACGGGGTGCCAAGCTTCAAGCGTTATCGTTGACGCCATCCCTGTAGGAGCGAGCTTGCTCGCGAAGAACCTGAGAACACCACGGGGTGCCAAGCTTCACGCGTTTTCGTTGACGACCATCGCGAGCAAGCTTGCTCCTACAGAAACGAGTACACCCGATACACCCGATACATCGACAGTAGCGGCACCAAGCCGGTGCCGACAGTGGAACAACAAAAACAATCACTGTGAGGGATACGAAATGTCAGAACATGTTCAGCCACTGGAAGCCGTACGCAGTGCGGGGACCAGCCGCGAGACCCAGAAAGTCATCTTCGCTTCATCGCTCGGGACGGTGTTCGAGTGGTACGACTTTTTCCTCTACGGCGCCCTCGCGGCGGTCATCAGCAAACAGTTTTTCGCCGGGGTCAACGACACCACCGCCTTCATCTTTGCGCTCATGGCGTTCGCCGCCGGCTTCATCGTGCGGCCCTTCGGTGCACTGGTGTTCGGTCGGCTCGGGGACATGATCGGGCGTAAATACACCTTCCTCGCCACCATCATTCTCATGGGCGTGGCAACCTTCTGCGTCGGGCTGCTGCCGACCTACGCCAGCATCGGCATCGCCGCGCCGATCATTCTGGTGGTGCTGCGCATGCTTCAGGGCCTGGCCCTGGGCGGTGAATACGGCGGTGCTGCCACCTACGTCGCGGAACACGCGCCGATGGGCAAACGCGGTTTCCACACCAGCTGGATTCAGTCCACTGCGACCCTCGGCTTGCTGCTATCACTGCTGGTGGTCCTGGCCTGCCGCTACTTCACCGGTGACCAGTTCGAAGTCTGGGGCTGGCGAATTCCGTTTCTGTTTTCGATCATCCTGCTGGGCATCTCGACCTGGATTCGCATGAGCCTGCACGAGTCGCCGGCCTTCGTGAAAATGAAAGAGGAAGGCAAACTCTGCAAGTCGCCGCTGCGCGATTCCTTCGGTAAATGGGAAAACCTCAAAGTCGTCTTGATCGCCCTGTTCAGCATCAACGCCGGGCAGGCAGTGACCTTCTACGCCGCGCAGTTCTACGTGCTGTTCTTCCTGACCCAGTTCCTGAAAATGGACCCGGCCCTGGCCAACAGCCTGCTGATCGTCAGCGTGATCATCGGTGCGCCGTTCTTCATCTTTTTCGGTTGGCTGTCGGACAAGGTCGGGCGCAAACCGGTACTGATGATCGGTCTGCTGCTGGCCACCGCGCTGTACTTCCCGATCTTCAAGTCCATCGCCCACTACGCCAACCCGGCGATCGACCTGGCCAGCCGTCAGGCACCGATCACCGTACTGGCCGACCCGGCCACCTGCACATTCCAGTTCGACCCGGTGGGCAAGGCGAAATTCGACAGCCCGTGCGACAAGGTCAAGACCTTCCTGGTCAAACAGGGCCTGCCCTACACCAGCGCAGCGGCCCCGGCCGGCAGCGGCGTGCAGGTCAGCGTCGGCGACGTGAAAATCGACGGTTACGACGAAGCGGCCCTGCGTGGCGCGGTGACATTGGCGGGGTATCCGTCACAAGCCGATACGCAACAGGTCAACAAGTCCATGATCGTGTTGCTTATGGTGGTGCTGATCATCATCTCCGCCATGTGCTACGGCCCGCTGGCGGCGCTGATGGTCGAACTGTTCCCGACCCGCATCCGCTACACCTCGATGTCCCTGCCCTACCACATCGGCAACGGCTGGTTCGGCGGCTTCCTGCCGACCGTGTCGTTTGCCCTGGTGGTGTACACCGGGGACATCTTTTACGGGCTGTGGTACCCGGTGCTGATTACCGGGGTGAGCCTGGTGGTGGGGATGATCTGCCTGCGTGAGACCAAGAACGTGGATCTGGACACCAACTGACAGCCAGTGCAAAAAAACGCCCCGCATCCCGGGGCGTTTTCGTTAATCTGATCCCTCGACGCAACCATCGCCCCGCCACTCTCCAGACCGAGGCACCATGATCATTTCATCCGCATCCGACTATCGCGAGGCAGCCCGCCGCAAACTCCCGCGTTTTTTGTTCGACTACATCGATGGCGGCGCTTATGCAGAGCATACGCTGCGGGCCAATAGCGCCGACCTGGCCGACATCAGCCTGCGTCAGCGCATTCTGAAAAACGTCGAAACCCTGAGCCTGGAAACCACCCTCTTCGACCAACCGCTGGCAATGCCGATCATATTGGCGCCGGTTGGCCTGACGGGCATGTTTGCCCGTCGGGGGGAAGTACAGGCCGCGAAAGCCGCGCAAAACAAAGGCATCCCGCTGTGCCTGTCCACGGTGTCGGTGTGCTCGATCGAGGAAGTCGCCGGTCAAAGCCAACAACCCCTCTGGTTTCAGCTCTATGTGTTGAAAGACCGGGGGTTCATGAAGAACGCGCTGGAACGGGCAAAGGCAGCCGGGGTGCAAAACCTGGTGTTTACCGTGGACATGCCCACGCCCGGCGCCCGCTACAGGGATGCACACTCGGGCATGTCAGGGCCTTTTGCCGCCTCGCGGCGAATTCTCCAGGCCATGACCCGCCCCGCCTGGGCCTACGACGTCGGCGTCATGGGCCGTCCCCACGACCTGGGGAATGTGTCGAAGTACCTTGGCAAGGCCGTCACGCTCGAAGATTACATGGGCTGGCTGGCCAACAACTTCGACCCTTCGATCAGCTGGAGCGACCTGGAGTGGATTCGCGAGTACTGGAAAGGCCCGATGATCATCAAAGGCATCCTCGATCCCCAGGATGCCAGGGACGCGGTCAGCTTTGGCGCCGATGGTATCGTCGTGTCGAACCATGGCGGAAGACAGCTGGACGGCGTGCTCTCCACCACCAAGGCCTTGCCGCCGATCATGCAGGCCATCGGCAATGATCTGTCGGTGCTGGTCGACTCCGGGATCCGCTCGGGGCTCGATGTCGTACGGATGCTGGCACTGGGCGCAAAAGGCGTCATGCTGGGGCGTTCCATGGCTTATGCATTGGCTGTCGACGGTCAACGTGGCGTCGAAAACATGCTGGATATCTTTGCCAAGGAAATGCGCGTGGCGATGACCCTGACCGGGGTGACTTCAATTGGTCAAATTGATGAGTCCACGCTGGTAGATGCCGTGCGATAAATTGCCCCCAGTTGATCGCTGCAGCAAGAAGAAGGCGGCCTCATAGCCGCCCCGCCTCCCCTATCGACTAACTGATGCTCGATTCGCTGACCGGCTTGCGCTTGCCCAGGACGTAGACGACCGACGTACTGCTGCTCGAGCCGAGCGGCGGGCCGGGCAGTACTGCCAGTAAGCGCCATCCATCGGCCAGCTTTTCGTTGGCATTCTCGTCGCCGACAACTTGAACCACCTTCGCCGCTTCGTGCATCTGCATGTTCTGCGCTCCGTAGATTAAAGCCATTAGGCTAGCAGGGGCTCGGACAGCGCGGCGCGGGGACAAGTTCGGTAGCGGATGCCCGACCATCAGCTGGATCGAGTACGATCGAACCAATGCTCGAGTGAACAGCTTTACGCCAATGCAGGGCGTTTTTATATCCCGGGAAACGACCATCACTCGACGTCTTTCAAAATCTCGAACGTCACTTGATCGGGATAGAACGCCACGTAATTGCGGATCTGCTCGACAGACACTTTCGGATTTTCATAGCTCCATACCGCATTGGCGCCTTCATGCCCCGGGATCTGCAGGCTGAAATAGCTGGCGTCGCCTTTGTAGGGGCAATAGCTGGTGTGGTCGGTGCGGGCGAAATATTTTTCGTCGATGTCCTCCCGGGGCACGTAGTAAACCGGAGGATAATTGGCCTCCAGTAGCACCAGCGCTCGTGCGGACGCAGCCACCTGAATGCCATGAAATTTCACCAGGAGGCAGCCTGGCTGTTCTGCAATGGTGATGACGGGACTGGGACCGGCGCTTTTCATCACTATCTCCTGGATCATGGGAAGATGCATTGCTGTGGCGAGGGGCTTGTCGGAACGCCGCATCGCGCTGTCGGCCGCGCCGCCGCCTCATGTTTCGCCACGGTGAAGTAACAGGTATACCTCATGTTTCGCCTTGGCGGCTCATTCGCAGCCGAACGGGACAGTGCGGCGTTCCGACAATCGCGCTCGCCAGAATAACGCCGTCCGTACCGTCCGAATCATCATGTCTGAACCAGCAGACACCCCACAAGGCCTGCCCACAACAGGCCGGCGATCGACCAACGCCGTCGCGATCCTGAACGGGCATCGTTAACACCATGAAATAAAAGCGAGGCTAAAAACTGTACATCCATACAGATAAAGATTGCCCCAGGGCTCATCACAAGCCATTCTGTGCACCTCTCGAACACTGATCGACGACGGTGGCCATGCAGCTGTACCTCTGTGAAAAACCTTCCCAGGCCAAAGACATAGCGGCCGTGCTCGGCGCCAGGCGTCGCGGCGACGGCTGTTGGCTGGGAACGAATGTCACGGTGACCTGGTGCATCGGCCATCTGCTGGAAACCGCACCGCCGGATGCCTATGACGCGCGTTACAAGCGCTGGGTGCTGGCGGACCTGCCGATCATTCCAGAGAAGTGGAAAATGACGGTCAAGCCCCGTACGGCCAGCCAGTACAAGGCCGTCAAACGCTTGCTCGGCGAGGCCACCGAACTGGTGATCGCCACCGACGCCGACCGTGAGGGCGAAATGATTGCCCGGGAGCTGGTGGAACATTGCCGTTATCGCGGACCGATCCGGCGACTGTGGCTGTCGGCGCTGGACGATGCGTCAATCCGCAAGGCGCTGGCGGCGCTCAAGCCGGGGGCCGAGACCTTCAGTCTTTATCATTCGGCACTGGGACGCTCACGGGCCGACTGGCTGATCGGGATGAACATGAGCCGGCTGTTCACGCTGTTGGGGCGTCAGTCCGGTTATCAGGGCGTATTGCCTGTCGGCCGGGTGCAGACGCCGACCTTGCGCCTGGTGGTGGATCGTGACCGCAGCATTGCCGATTTCGTCCCGGTCGCCTATTGGGCCATCGACGTGCAACTGCTGCACGACGGCACCGCATTCACCGCGCAATGGCGGGCGGCCTCCGACGCGTGCGACGATCAGGACCGCTGCCTGAATCAGGCGCTGGCGCAAAAAGCGGCGGCGGCGATGAGCAGCGCGGCGAGTGCCCGGGTGATCAAGTTGCGTACCGAGCGGATGCGCGAGGTAGCGCCGCTGCCGTTCGACCTGGGCACCTTGCAAGAGGTCTGCTCGAAGAAGCTGGGCCTCGGCGCCCAGGAAACCCTCGATATCGCCCAGGCGCTCTACGAAACCCACAAGGTCATTACCTACCCGCGCAGTGACTGCGGCTACCTGCCGCTGAGCCAGCACAGCGAAGCGCCAGGTATCCTGGCGGCGATGAGGCAGGCCGACCCGACGCTGAACGCCTTGAACGACCACCTGGAGCCTCAGCGGCGTTCCCGGGCCTGGAACGATGCCAAGGTCAGCGCTCACCACGGCATCATCCCCACCGCAGCGGCAAAAAA
>Ga0247818_10000214_pt1 | contig 35460 bp, 33 predicted proteins | sample 13C_Glucose_Day1_FD_192424 | JGI IMG/M metagenome (GOLD analysis project Ga0247818, IMG submission 192424) | Soil microbial communities from agricultural site in Penn Yan, New York, United States - 13C_Glucose_Day1 | ecosystem: Environmental > Terrestrial > Soil > Agricultural land | place...
CGGATGCCGAGGGTCTGCTGATGACCTTGTTCCTGCTCGGATTCGTCAGGAGCATATCCGGAGATCATGTAGGTGCCACGGACGCCGGCCGGGAAGCCGTCGAACGAAGCGAACGTCTGGGCGATACGTGGGGCCGCTCCTATTCGCTGTGGATGTTGGGATTCGACGCGTGGACGCGCCAGGACCTCGATGTCGCTGAGGAATACGCCGAGCAGAGCCTCACATTGCGATGGGACTATCACGATGACTTCGGCAGTGCAGTCGTCCTCGATCTGATGGCAGGCATCGCGCTGGACGACGGCGATCCCAAGAAGGCGGCGAAGATGTTGGGCGTCGTCGCTGAACTGCTGGCCATTGTCGATACTGAGGTACCGGGCATGCTTGGCTCGCGCTATCAGGCGATCAAATCCGCCGTCCAGGATCGGCTCGGGGACGACCTGTTCGCCCGCCATCACGACATCGGTCGGCGACTGGACCGCGGTCAGCGGATGCGCTTGGCGCTGGGGTCGGTCGCCGCCGTCCCATCGGACCCGACGGACACGGTGGCTGCGGCTGGCTTGCTGACGCCGCGGGAAACGGAGGTAGCGGCGCTGTTGGCGGAGGGTCTCAGCAATCGTGCCATTGCCGGCAAGCTGGTGCTCTCTCCGCGCACAGTCGAGGTTCATGTCGAGCACATTTTGGCCAAGCTTAGCGTCAAATCACGCACTGAGGCCGGTCTGTGGGCAGCCGCCGCCCTCGGCAAGAAGGCGTGACGCGCGTCCCCGGATCGGTGTCCCATGTCACAGGGTACGTAGATGCCCAATTACGTAGCTTCTAGGTGTTCCCACGCTGTCACGGACATGCCGCGCGGGGGAAGGTGGAGTTCCCATCCCGAGGACCCAGGTGCGAGGGATGGTCCTAATTGTCGACTGGAACCCCAGCGCTGGACCACCGGTAGGTATCCGCCAGCGACGGCGTTCTCCCCTAGGCAGGTTCACCATGCAATTGCGCGAGCTTCAGTGGTTCACGACGCTGGCCGAAACCGAGCACATCACGGAGGCTTCGATACGGTTGAATATCAGCCAGCCGACCCTGTCGCGGGCATTGGCCCGAACCGAGCGCAAGCTTGGAGTGCAGCTTTTCGACCGCCACCAGAACCGGCTGCGACTGAACAGGTACGGCAAGCTCTACCAGGCCCACGCGTTACGGGCACTGAACGAGTTAGACCGTGCGGAACAACGGATCGCCACCCTGGTCGATCCGGATCGAGGCTCGGTGTCGCTTGGGTTTGCGCATTCCTTCGGTGGGTGGCTGATACCGGATCTGCTCATGAGGTATCGCGGTGTCGCGTCAAGTACGTCCTTCGAATTACATGGGGGTGCTTGCGATTCCGTGGTGGACAGTGTGCGGCAGGGGAAAATTGATATCGGCTTCGTAGCTCCTGAGCCGGCCGCGGACGATCTCGTGTGGATACCGCTCGGGCATGAGGCCCTGTGTTTGAGGGTTCCCGCGGGCCATGCGTTCGAGGGCCATGACCATATCGCGATGACCGATGTCTCAGACGAGCCAATGGTCGCACTGAAGGCTGGACACGGTCTACGCCAGGCCACGGACCGCCTATGCCGGGAGGCGGGGTTCAGGCCTCGCATCGCGCTCGAAGCCACCGAACTTCCCACACTGCATGCCCTTGTCGCGGCCGGACTGGGCGTGGCGGTCGTGCCCGCCGCCCCATCGGGACACCCGTCCGCCACTGGTACCGTCCCGCTCAGCGACCCGACTGCGTTCCGGTGCTACGGGGCGGTCATCCGCAGGCATGGTCCGAGTAGCCAGGCCGCACGGCGTTTCCTGAAATTCGTCGCCGGTGTCTCGGCGATTCCGGCGCGAGCAGACCGCGCGCCGTCCGAAGGAACTCCGAGACGGGTGCTGCGGCCAGCAGTACCTGGCGCCTGGCCGGTGTCGGCTTGAGTACCGAATACGTGTCGTGCCCGAATGAGGGACCGCTCGGGGAGCAAATTTCCGCCGCGGCGCGCGGCTTAGGTCACCTCTCCGCCGTGGGATCGGCGACGTTCCGCGAGCGGCACGTTCACGTCGCAGTCGATCTCGTCGACGGTGGCCATCATCCTGCCTTCACGGTCGGATACGAACGCAGCCGGACCGCTCCGGACGCCTCATCCCGAATTGCGCCACCCGGTGACGAACGAACGCAACGATTCCGTGCCCGCGATCTGCAACTGGCCACGGACGCGTACGCAAGGAGGCTGGTCGACCACGCGCAGGCATCCGCAAATCGGCCCTTCGTGCTGCTCGACGTCGAAATTCTGCTCGCTTCGACTGCGCGGAAGGCGCGGCTGGCACTTCGAGAACTCGAATTGGCGACCCCCTCTAGTCCGACAACCTTGCGATTCGTGGGAACAGCGAGTGGTCTCGCATGTTTGGCCGCGGATATCCGCACAGCGGGAGTCGCAGATGGGGTCACGCTTCTCCCTCTCTGGAACGCTGGCACCGTGGAACTTCTTGCCCAGGTGACGGTTCCGGAACTTCACCGTGCAGGCTTCGTCAACTTTGACACCGCGAGCGCGCTCGTTGCGACCTTGGGCGGAACCACCTTGGGGTAGGCGCTGTCCGATCCGAGTGGACACGCGGTTCGTCTGCGGGTCGTGGACACCGATACGCCTTTGGCGCTATGAGAGGAAGTGCTTTACAACCATGGAATTACGTGAGCTTGAATGGTTTGTCATCCTGGCGCGAACCGAGAACGTGACCAACGCCGCCACACATCTCCACATCAGCCAGCCGACTATGTCGCGTGCACTGGCGAGAATCGAACGTCAATTGGGCGTCAAGTTATTCGACAGGAATCAGAACCGGATCCGGCTGAACAAATACGGTGAGATCTACCGGGCCCACGCGGTCAGAGCAATGCAGGAGCTCACCCAGGGCGAAGAACGGATCCGAACTCTGGTGGATCCCGAGCGCGGAGTGGTGTCCCTCGGATTCCTCCATTCCTTCGGATCCTGGCTCGTCCCCTCCCTGTTGGACCAATACCACCTGGTTGCACCGCTGACCACGTTCGAACTCGAGGGAGGGGCCGCGGACGCCATAGTTGACGCCGTGCGAAACGGCCGGATCGACGTCGGGTTCGTCGCACCTCGACCAAACGCGGAAGATCTGGCCTGGGTGCCGCTGGGCCGAGAACTTCTCTGTCTCGAAGTCCCGCCCGGGGACGAATTCGCCGATCGCGAGTCCATCACCATTGCCGAAATTGCTGGGCGGCCAATGATCGCTCTCGGCCCGAGCTACGGGCTGCGCCACGTCGTCGACCGCCTCTTCGACGAAGCCGGCCTTACTCCCACCATCGGTATCGAAGCCACCGAATTGTCCACGCTGCGCGCACTGGTCCGGCACGGCCGCGGCATCGCCATCGTGCCGGTTCCCCAGGCCGATCAGCAGTCACCGACGGTCACGATTCCGATCAGCGACGCCAACGCATTTCGCTTCTACGGCGCGATCACCCGGAATTACGGGCCGACGGGAACCCCAGCGAGAGCATTTCTCGAATTCGTGACGGGCCACTTCGCCAGCTCGGATATCGACCGAGAGGACGAGTGACCCTTACCATCAGGTCCCGGGGGGGAGGACGATGTCGAAGGTGACGTCGCTCCACGAGCCGTTCACCACGCGCCCGTCGGGAGTGGGTCCCGACGGGTGACGCTCGAACGCCTTGATCAACGACTCCTTCACGCCGAACACGGCATCCTTCCAGCCGATCTCGTCACCGTCGACGAAGATGTGAGTCACCAAACGCCGTAAGCCAGGCGCAGTCACCATGAAATGCAGGTGACTCGCGCGCATGGGGGAACGACCTACGGCCGAAAGCATCCGCCCCACCGGACCGTCGTGCGGAATCGGATAGGGAGTTGGAGTCATACCCCAGAATCGAAACTCCCCGCTGTCGTCGGCGAAAAGGTGCGCACGTGCCGCGACGCGGTCGTCGCCGTACTGCACGTCGTACTGCCCGTCCTCATCCGCCTCCCACACCTCGATACGCGCGCGGGGAACGGGTTTACCGTGAACGTCGCGGACACTGCCGGTCACCCAGCACGGCTCCCCCTTCGCGCCGAACGACATGTCCTGTCCAAGTTCGATTCGGGGTGAACCTTCCACGAAGAACGGGCCGAACACCGTCGCCTCGGTGGCGTTCGCGACCGATGGATTGTTCATTCCGATCACCTGCATGGACAGTCCGAGTACGTCGGACAGCAGAATGAACTCCTGCCGGGTGTCCGTACACGTCTGGCCCGTTTCGGTGAGGAACGCGATCATCGTGTTCCATTCGGCTTCGGTGAGCCTGACCTCGCGGGCTGCGGCATGCACGTGCCGAACCACCGCCTTCATGACTTCTTTCAATCGGGCGTTCGGCGATTCGCCGAACGAGCCGAGGACGGTGTCGACCAGTGCCTGCTCACGCGCGGCCTGCTCGGTCGACGGGTTCAGCTCGGCGTTCGCTCGCTCCTGCTCGATCGTCATACTCGCTCCTGCTCATCGATCGGGTCGCCCGCCCACGCGGCGGCGAGAAGAGTGCGCAGATCGGCCAGCGCGACCGGGCGCGGGTTAGAGGCAGGAACCGCCGCGATGATGCGCTCGGCGGCGGTGTCGATGCCGTCCTCCGGCATACCCAACTGTGAGAGAGAGTCGACGACACCCAGGTCCCGGCGGAGGTCGTAGAGCCCGCGTGCAGCCGACGAGCCACCGAGGGCGTCCGACACTCGGCGCGCTGCATCGGGCGCGGCGGGGCCGTTGAAGTCCATCACGTAGGGCAGCACCACGGCATGCGTGTCGGCGTGTGACAGCCCGAATGCACCACCCAGAACGTGGCAGATCTTGTGATGCAGCGCGCTGCCCGCCGAGGCGAACGCCACGGCCGCGAGGTAGGCCCCGTAGAGCGTGGCCTCTCGCGCGTCAAGATTGTCAGGGTTTTCGGACATAGCCCGCAAGCCGGGAACGAGCGCACGGAGGCCCTCGGTGCCAAGTGCCGTGTCGATCGGGTCGGCACGCGGCGCCCAGAAAGCGTCCACCGCATGGGCGACGGCGTTGAGCCCCGACGCCACCGCCAGTCGGGCGGGCAGCGAGGCGAAGAGAGCCGCGTCATAGACCACGACTCGGGGCAGAACTTTCGGATCGGATCCGGTGGTCTTGCGATCCCCGTCCGTCTGTCCCCACACGTCGGTGGCTTCGGAGCCGGCGAACGTGGTCGGGACGGCAACGATCGGGATCCCAGTGTCGCGGGCAACGAACTTGGCGAGCCCCGTCGACGAGCCGCCGCCGATGCACACGACCGCGTCGACAGCCTCTAAACGCGCGAGGTCGACAGCAGCGCGACCGTTCGCGACCGGCACGTGCTGGACGACATCGTCGATCCGAGCCACGACCGGTACCCGGTGAGCCATCTCGTCCGCGAGGCTCGTCACGAACGAATCAGCGACGAGCAGCACGCGCGACGCGGACAGGTCCCCCACGGCCGAGACGATGTTGTCGACCGCTTGCCCGCGGGCGAACAGCACCCGTTGCCCGAGTGTGGTGTGGTCGAACTCGATCACAGCCCCGTCCTCGCGGAAGTGACCTGGCGCGACAGCCAGGACAGCAGGTGCGAAGCCACGGCGTCCGGCGCTTCGAGAGTCGAGAGGTGGCCGACCCCGGGGAGGACGACCAGTTCCGCATGCGGGACCGAGTCGACGACTTCGGAACCGAGCGCGAGCGGGGTGATCGCGTCGTGTTCACCCACGATCACGAGTGTGGGCACGTCGAGCGTGGCGATTTCGGAGCGCCGGTCGCGTCGGTTCGACACGGCCGTCTGCTGTGCGATGAACACCTCGTCACCGAGATCTCGCGCCATCGTGGCCGCGGCTTCGGCGACGTCCGGCCGCTGCGGGGCGACAGCGCTCGAAATCATTGTCACCGCTTCGTCGAATTCCCCTGCTCGAACTTTCTCGACGAGGCGCTGGGAATTCGCGCGCCGATCGGAATCGGCAGCGATTGCGGACGAGTTGAGCAGTACCAGGCCTCGCACGCGACCCGTTCTCCGGAGCGCGATCTCCAGTGAGACGTACCCACCCATGGAGTTTCCCACGAGGAAGAATTCCTGCGGGCTCTGCTCGAGTACGCGGTCGGCCATGTCCTCGATCGAACTGCCGTGACCGCGCACCACGACGCTGGTTACCTTGTCGCCGAGGATGTCGGCTACCGGCCGCCACGAGCGAGCGTCCGATCCCAGCGCCGGAACGAATACCAGGGGCACGTCGAGCACGTCGCTCATGATGCAGCTCCGTCGACCGCGAGGATGCATCCCGACGTGAAACCGGCATGTTCGGACACGAGGTATCCGACTGCGGCCGCGATCTCCGTACCGGTTCCTGTGCGGCCCAGTGGAATAGCTGCGCGTGTCGCGTCCTGCGTCTCGTCGGACAGCGCCTCGAAGATGGTCCGCACCCGGCCGGCGGTCGGTAGAACCAGACCGGGCGAGACCGCGTTCACGGTGATGCCCGTTGCGCCGAGGTCTTTAGCCAGCTGCTTCGTGAAGCCGTTGATCGCAGCCTTCGATGCGGCGTACGGCAGCCGGGCACCTACGGTGCCCGAGGGACCTGCCAGGCCGTTGGCGACCGCGGACGAGAAGTTCACGATCCGGCCGTAGCCGTGTCGCAGCATGAGTGGCACTGCCTGTCGGCTGCAGAGGAAGGCGCTGGTTACGTTGTTGTCGAGCACCCGCCGCCAGACGTCGGCGCCGAGGTCGTCGAGCGAGCGCACCGGATCCGTTCCGCTGCCTCCGGCGGTGTTGACCAGTGCGTCGAGACGGTCGAACCGCTGGTCGATCTTCTCGAACGCAGCGACGACGGCTACCTCGTCGGTTAGATCGACCGCTAGCGTGAGCACCTCGACGCCGGACACGATGGTCTCGATCTGCTTCTTCGATGTCTCGAGCCCGTCCTCCTGGATGTCCAGGAGGACGACGGAGAATCCGTCTTCGGCGAGTTGCTGCGCGATTTCGGCGCCGAGTCCCTGCGCTGCACCGGTGACCGCCGCGACTCGCCTCTCAGCGTTGTGCTCAGGCACGTACTTTCCTCACTTCGTGATGACGATGAATGGTGATGGTCGGATGCGTGGTCACCCGAGCGGACCCCAGAACGTTTCGCCGCCATAGGTATCGGACATGGGTTCGAGCGTCTCGGGCCAGACTCCGGGTTCGACGCGGCGTCGGCTCTCAGGTGAGCGCACTGTGCCGTCCCACCCGACCTGCTCCATGTAGTAGTAGAGCTGCATCACGTGACCGTCCGGCGCGACCGCGTGGATGGCGTAGTCGATGCCCGGGTGAATCTCCTGCGGCAGATCGATCAGCTTGACGCCGCGTTCTTCGAGGAAGGTCTTCGCGTCCCGCAACTGCTCGTACGAACCGAGCTGGACGCCGAAGGACAGCAGGGTCGTGTTGTCGCTCAATCCCAGTGCACTCCGGACCTCGAGCGGGAAGAGTGCGATGCTGTGGTGTTCGGTGTTGGCGCGCAGAAAGAGCACGCGGTGACCCTCGACGGTCGACTCCTCGCTCTTCACCAGTCCGAGCGTTTCGGTATAGAAGTGTTCCGCCGCATCGAGATCGGCAACGAAGATGCTGACCGGACCGATGCGGACCGGTTTGAAGGGACGGGCGAGCAACACTCCGCCGACGTCGTAGGTCTTGGGTAGCGTGTCGATCCAGCGGTGCCCCGAGGTGAGGTCGATGCCCTTTTCCTCGGCTTCCTCGAGCTCGCTCGCCTCCGACTTCGTGGGAAGCGCGGGATGTTCGTTGGCCCAGGGCCACATCACTTCCGGCTTGCTGACGCCGTCCCAGCCCACCTGCTCGATGCCGTACTCGAGTTCGTTGGTGTGACCGGTGGGGTCTGGGAAGTAGGTGTGCCAGTTGGAACCGGGGTCGCGGCCGTACCGCTCGATCGTGGAGCCCTGCTCCTCGAGCCACAACCTAGCCTGCACCACCTCACGCAACGATCCTGCCTGCCAGGTGATCTGGTTGACCGTGATGTCGTCCCGAGCAGGGTTGTCGTTCTTGTCCACCCACGAACGGGGCATGAGCACCAGCGTGTGGTGGTCGCTGTTGTGCCGCAGGAAGTAGATCTTGGTGTCGGACAGGCCGTCCAACCACACACCGGGATCGTACTTCTGCAGATCGAGCATGTCTGCGACCACGAAGCCGAGGACATCACGGTAGAAGCCGACGGCTGTTCCGGTGTCAGTGACGCTGATGCCGAAATGGTTGAGACGACGAATTTTGAATGGTCGGTCGTACGAGACACCACCGACCGAGTATTTCTTCGCGGCCATGACTACTTCTTCCCGCCGCGCGATCCGGAGATCGTGTTGGTGATGGAGCCCAGTGCGGTGGAGCTGACCTCCACAACATCACCCGGGTTCAGGAAGAGCGAATCGTCCGCGAACTTCCCCTCGGCGTCGCGGGTGCTGGAATCGACGGCCGTCCCCTTGGGCGTCCCCCCACTGATCAGATCCCCGGGGAACAGCGTCGAATCCCTGGACAGGTACTCCCCGAGCGAGGCGAAGCTATGGATCATCGACTTGGTGTTCCCGCTCTGCCGAACCTCGCCGTTGATGCGTGCTTCCACCGGGATGTCCTGCGGATCCAGGCTCTCGTCGACGACGATCCAGGGACCAACCGTTGCGGCGCCATCGAAGTTCTTCGAGTACTGGAAGTCCGGTCCGAACGAGACGTTATCCCTGATGGACCAGTCGTTGACCAGCGTGTAACCCCAGATGTACGAACCGAAGTCGTTGGCCGCGATGTCCTTGGCACGCTTACCGATCACGACGGCCACTTCCGCCTCGTAGTCGAGCAGGTTGGTCCGGCGCGGGTAGGCCAGGTCGTCACCGTCGGCCGAGACGACTCGCGGGTCCTTGATGAAGTACTTCGGACCACCGGACACCAGCCGGTCGAGGGTTGCCTTGTCACTCCCGTTAGAGGTGTTGTCGGCAGCGGCCTGCATGTGGTCGGCGAAGTTGGCCAGTGCGGCGAAGATTCGCGACTGCCCTTCGATCGGCGCGTGCAGCGTGACTGCGTTCAGGGGGAACACGAGCTGTTCGCCGTCGACGCCCGTCTTGTCGCTGTCCTCCGACAGGAAGTCGAGCGCCGTGTTTGCACCGGCGAGTGCGTCGTCCCCCTGCTCGATGAAGGAATTCAGCTCGGCTGGCACCTCGTGCGCCGCTCGCGCCGCCGGACGCACGCTGTCCGTGCGCTCGGTCAGATATTTGGCGTACGCACCGTTGACGTCGACGACGTCATCGCCCACGACAACGCCGACTCGTCGATTCGGACCGAAGACTGCGATCTTCATTATGCTCCCTGTGATCGTTTGATGCTTGGTGTGGTGGTGCTGACAGACCCGGGGTCACTGCCACCGATTACGGCGTGCGGCTGGACGGATCGACACCCACGTCGTTGAGCAGGCGCCCGCCGTCCGGGGTCAGACTGTAGATCGCGAGCCGAGTGATCTTGCCGTCTCGAACGGTGAAGAAATCTCCCAGTACGATCTGCGAGCCGTTGGCGTTCAGGTCGATCTCCACTGACACGTTCTCCCCGTCGACGACGGGTGTCCTGGGCGAGGGGATCATCTTCCCTGCCTTCAAGCCACCTTCGTACATGCGTCCGATAGCTTCCGCGCCGGAGAGGGTGCCCGCTGCGTTATGCAACAGGGCATCCGGGGCGAACAGGTCCGCCACCGCGGCGGCGTCGCCGGCGGCGACACCGGCGAAGTACGCGGCGACGACCTCGGCGGGGCTGGATGCCGTTGCGTTCCGGGCAGCTCCGGCCGACGTGGTCGACTCCAGGTACCGCGTCGAGGCGTACACGGACTGGTACTCGAGGTAGGGATCGAGGCCCTCGGGGCCGAGTTCTCGTCCGAGGCCGGAGTCCTTGAATCCTCCGAAGGGTGCGCCGAGATCAAGGGTGTAGTAGTTCAGGCCGATCGTGCCCGTGCGGACCTGACGAGCCACTCCGAGGGCGCGATCCTCGTCAACGCTCCATACGGATCCACCGAGGCCGTAGTTGCTGTCGTTCGCCATTCGGACCGCTTCGTCGTCTCCTTCGAACGGGATCAGAGCCATGACCGGACCGAATACCTCTTCGCGCGCCAGACGGTCGGAGTTGTCGACATCGGCGAATACCGTGGGCTGGACGAACCATCCTTGATCGAGACCGTCGGGCCGACCACCGCCCGTCACCAGGCGTGCGTTCGAGTTCTTCGCGATGTCTATGTAGCCGAGCACCTTGTCTCGGTGGGTGGGGGTCGCCATGGGTCCCATGGTTACCGACGGGTCCAGCGGGTCGCCCAGTGTGTACGAGTCGGCGAAGTTCGCGACGGCATCCACCACTTCGTCGTAGCGCGAGCGTGCGATGAGGATGCGTGACTGCGTCGTGCAGGTCTGGCTGTTGTTCAGGAACGATGCGTTGTCCAAGCCCGCGAGGAAGGTCTCGAGGTTGGCGTCCTCGAGGACGATGGCCGCGGACTTTCCGCCCAGTTCCAGAGTGGAACGGCGAAGCAGCCGACCGCACTCCTGACCGATGATGCGCCCTGCTTCGGTCGAGCCGGTGAACGCGATTTTGTCGACCAGAGGGTGTGAGACGAGCGCCGCGCCGGCGTCGCGGTCGCCGAGGACGATGTTGAGGACACCGGGCGGCAGGCCCGCCTCCTGCGCTGCATCGGCGAATACATATGAGTCCAGCGCAGTCTCGGGGGACGGTTTGAGAACAACGGTGCACCCGGCGGCCAGCGCCGGCGCAATCTTGAACATCGCCAGGGCCTGCGGGAAGTTCCACGGAGCGATCGCACCGACGACGCCCACTGGCACGCGGCGGACGATGGTCGATCCCGCCTGGCTCGGGCGGACCGATTCGAGCGGCAGGTTCTCGACGATGTCCGCGTACATGCGCAGCAGAGCCCCCGGGGCTCCGCCGTTCAGTGCCTGCGACAGCCCGAGAATCATCCCGTTTTCGCGGCTGACGAGCGTTGCCGTGTCAACCGCTCGGGCGTCGAGGGCGTCAGCGAAAGCACGAAGCACGGTGGCGCGCTCGGCAGCCGTGGTTCGGCCCCATGGGCCCTCGTCCAGGGCCCGACGGGCGGCGCGAACGGCTGCGTCGATGTCGGCCTCGCTCCCGAGCGCGGCCACCCCGATGCGCTCGCCGGTGGCAGCCTCGATCTGGTCCCGGAGTTCTGTGCGCACCGGGTCGATCCAGGTGCCGTCGATGAAGAAGCGGGTGCGGTCGAGGCTGCTCGGCCGGTCGACGGTGACGGACATAAGTTCTCCTTGCTGCGAGGTCGCGTGATCCCGAACTTCGGTGTCGGCGGGCGCATACGGCCGGCTTGTCGCCTGCACCGGCGAGATCCCGATCACTGTCGATCCTGTGCTGACGTGCCCGTCATCGCAATGCCAGGATGTTCCCCGTCCTCATACTCTGGACGCATTGTCGCTGGTTGAGCGATATGGGAGGACACACCGAGACCTGACCGCCGGTTATTGTCGAGACATGACGGGTGAGAGAAGACGCTACGTGCAATGTCCGTGCGGGGAGCTCATGGAAGGGCGCACCGACGACCTTCTGGTCGACGAGGTTCAGCACCATCTGCGCGAGCAGCATCCGCATCTCCGGTACGACCGCGACCAAATCCTGTCTATGTCGTACTGACCGGCGTCGTACCGACCAGCATCGTCTCAGTCGACGTGGGGGGTCGGGGCGCCCGCAGCGCGCAGAACCGCGTGGGCGCGGGCCAACACCGGCGCGTCGACCATGAAGCCGTCCACACGCACCGCCGCACCCGACGCAGCGGCGTCGACGATCTTCCGTGCGTGAGCGACGGCGATGTCGCTGGGGTGGAAAGCCGTACGGCTCGGCTCTACTTGCGACGGGTGGATCAGCAGCTTGCCGGCCATGCCCAGTTCGATGGCATAGCGGACGTCGTCGGCGAGAACCGCACCGTCGTTCAGTGCCGTCGTCACCCCGTCCACCGGTCCCGGCTTGTTCGCCACTCGTGACGCGAGCACCAGCTGTGACCGAGCGTGGAGCATCGCGATACGCGTTGGTTCCGCGCCGAGATCCACGGCGTAGTCCAGATGGCCGAACGCCAGCCGTGCAACGCCCGGGTCGGCGGCAATCACTCCCGACCGGTCCACACCGACCGCGGATTCGATCAGCGCGATGACGGGGCACCGGAGTCGCTGGCGGAGATCGAGATACCGGACGGAATCGTCCGCCTTGGGGACCATGACAGCGGTGAGTCCCGGCAGATCCGACAGTGCATCCACGTCGCCGATGTGCTCGGGGTCGCCCACCGAGTTCACGCGCACGCATGCGCGTCCGCCCTCGGACAACCACCGCACGACCTCGGTTCGCGCTGTGGCCTTGTCTCCTCGTGCCACCGAGTCCTCGAGATCGAGGACTATGACGTCCGCCCCGGTGGCGAGCGCCTTGTCGAACCGGTCGCTGCGGTTCCCGGGAACGAACAGAAACGTCGTGGCCTCCTGCACTCGCGCCGTGGTCTCCGCGAGCGCGGAGACACTTGTCGACACGGTCAGAACCCCGCCGGAACCGTGGATTCGGGTGCGATCCCGAACTCCGCCAGAATCGCCTCGGTGTGCTGCCCAACGTCCGGGATCGGACCCATGACGGGGGTCGAATCGGACATGGTGACGGGTGGAATCAGGGCGCGCAACTCCCCGACCGGCGACTGGTAGGTGCGCCACCTGCCCCGCGCTTCGAGCTGCGGATGCTCCGCGAGACCGTCCATGGTGCGCAGCAGAGCGTTGGCGATACCCGACACTTCCAGTAGCTCGGCCACCCGCTCGGCCGTGAAGGCTTGGAAGACCCCCTCGATAACGGCGCGCAACTCCGCGTTGTGCTCGACACGCAGGGAGTTGCGCACGAAGCGCTCGTCTCGCGCCAGCTCCGGCGATCCGAGGAAGGTGCAGAACGTCGCCCATTCCCGTTCGTTCTGGATGCCGAGGAAGACCTGGTTGCCGTCGCCGCACGTGAAGGGACCGTATGGAGCAATCGCCGCGTGCCGGGCTCCGGTGCGGGAGGGGGACGCGCCCCCGTATATCGCGTAGTTCAGCGGAAAGCCCATCCACTCCGACAACGCTTCGAGCATCGACACCTCGATCGTGGCGCCCTCGCCGGTGCGCTCCCGTTTAATCACGGCGGTGAGCACACCCGAATACGCGTACATTCCCGACGCGATGTCGGCGATGGAGATACCGACCTTGGACGGTTCGTCCTCGGTACCGGTGATGGATACCAGGCCAGCTTCGCACTGGACGAGCAGGTCGTACGCCTTCTTCGACGAGTACGGCCCACCCGTTCCGTAACCCGAAATGGACACGTGGATCAACCGCGGATTCCGAGCACGGAGCTCCTCGGCGCCCAACCCCAGCCGATCCGCCGCCCCGGGGGCGAGGTTCTGAACAAAAACGTCGGCCCGGTCGACCAAAGCCTGCACCGCTTCTCGGCCCTCCGCACTCTTCAGATCCAGGGCCACGGACTCTTTGGACCGGTTCAACCACACGAAATGACTGGCGAGGCCGTTGACGGTCTCGTCGTAGCCTCGCGCGAAATCACCGACGACCGGTCGTTCGATTTTGATGACGCGCGCGCCGAGGTCGGCCAATTGTCGTGTGGCGAAGGGAGCGGCGACGGCCTGCTCCAACGACACGATCGTGAGTCCATCAAGAGGATTCATGTTGCAGTTCTTTCGTTTCGAGTGGCGTCCGAGGCGGCGCGTCCTACACGGACGAGAGCAGAGACGGACTTTCGAGGGTCTTGGTGAAGTACAGAACTTCTGCGGCGAATTCTGGGTCGCGAGACATGCGCCGGAACATCTCGAGGTCCTGGTCGCGCGTGACGGGATCCGACGAGTGGAAGAGCAGCTTCTTGTTCGACGATGCGCGCGGACTCGCCTTGTCCACGAACGCGGCCCGACGCTGGTCCGCGTACGCGGTCAACACCTCGTCGTCGGCGCGGTGCTGCGCCACTGCCCCGAGGCCCTCGATGAGCGCGTAGGAATCGAACAAGCCCATGGTCAGCCCCAGTCCGCCTGTGGGATTGGTCGCATGCGCGGCGTCGCCGGCAAGAAGCACCCTGCCGGCTCGAAACGACGACGCGGAACGCTGGTGCATCCGATACGGCGATGCCGCGACCACCTCGGTCCGGGCGGCCACTTCGGGTCCGAACACGGCGGACAGGAACCGCGGCATGCGTTCGTCGATGGAATCGGCCGGAAGCGAGGCATCCTCCATATAGGTGTAGCGCCACATCCCGTGATCGCCGGACTCGTCGATCTTCGCGATGATTGCCCCGTAGACATCGTCGACGTAGAACGTCGACTGGGCCCAGCCGTCGCGGTCGTCCGGGAAGCGGACGTTCGTCGCCACGAAGCGCTCCGGCCACGTCATACCTTCGAAGCCCAGGTCTAACGTGCGTCGAACGGCCGAGCTCGCACCGTCCGCTCCGACCAGCCACTGCGACCGGAGAACCGTGTCGCCGTCCACGCCGCGCACGGAGACGGTCACGCCCGACTCGTCCTGATCGATGCCGGTGACCTCGTGGTCCCACAGCACCCGCGCGTTGGCGAACGTGTCGAGCTCCTCGAGGATGACTTTGGCGAGCGCACCCTGCCCCAGATGCAGGTTGTACGGTCGTTCGACCTTGCCGTTCAGGGCAGCAAGCCCGTAGGAGATGATCTCCCCGGTGTCTCGAACCCGATATGCATAGTCCTGCTTGAGGAAGCCCGCCCCACATGCCTTCTCCAACAGGCCGAGCCGTGACAGACCGTCCAGCGTCGACCAGTGGTAGACGATCGCTCGCGGTGTGTCCTGCAACGCGGGCGCACGCTCGACCACCGATACACTGATTCCGTGCTGGGCCAAACCCAGCGCGGTCAGCAAACCGGTCGGCCCGGCTCCGACGATTGTTACCTGCTGGTCTTCTTGCACGATTCCTCCGTACTGCGTTCACGACAACTCTGGGCTGTCGCTCCGATGTTCACGATCCTTTACTCGGCCCCGTAAGGCCAATACCATTGCAGCACCGTTGCCATACACTTGGCGCATGGACATCCGGAGCGTCAAATACTTTCTGGCCGTCGCGGATGCGGGGTCCATCACCGAGGCGGCGCGCATTCTGCACCTCTCGCAACCGCCTCTCAGCAGCGCGATGACGAAGCTGGAGGCCGAGCTCGACGTTCGCCTGCTGGACCGGCACCCTCGCGGTATCGCCCTGACCGATGCGGGCCGCTATCTGCAAAGCGCCGGCCGGCGGCTCGTCGCCGAAGAACAGAGAATCACCTCCGCGCTTCGGTCAATGGGGCAGGGCCTCGAGGGCGATCTTCGGATCGGCGCGGAGCCGATCGGGATGTGGCGGGTCGTCAGTGCCGCAGTTGCGGTCTTCCTCGCCGAACACCCGCGCATCACACTGGAGCTCACCGATGCCAATCCCCAAGTGCTGCTGGAGAACCTGGCTACCGGGTATCTCGACCTCGCTGTCGTGCCCGTTCTCGCCGAGGAGCCGCTGCCGACGATCAACGATGTCGCGTTCTCCATGACGATCATCGCCCACTCGTCGCTGACTCTCGTCGTGCCGCGCTCATCGTGGCTCGCGACGCAGGACCGAGTGCACCTGTCCGACCTCCGACACGAACGGTGGGTCCTTCCGTCGCGGTTACCGGGCGCACGGAGCTTGTCCCGGCTGCTGGACGACCGGTTCGCAACAGCAGGAGGCAGCCCGGCGTCGGTGATATCCGTGCCTACCGTCGAAACGGCCGCCAGTCTCGTTACTGCCGGTGTCGGGGTGTCCGTTCTGAGTCGCGAGCTGGCCGAACAGCATCCCGGCGTGGCGAAAGTTGCCGTCGAAGAGGGATGGCCGGACCTTCCGCTCGGCGTGGTGAGCCGCCGAGACGGCGTCATCACCCCCGTCGCCGAACGGTTCGGCGACATTATCCGGAACCTCGATAACCACGACCCCACCAGCCCGGATCAGACGAGCGAGGACCCGACGGGTAGCATTCCCTGAACTGTGTCCCAGCGGGTTTCGCGTCGCAGCATCGCCCGAATCCTGACGAATTCCGCGCGACGTTCGAATGCCAACACTCCGGTCACGGTGTCGCCGAGCTTGTACACGAACAGCGAACCGCCCGGTTCCTTACTCGCGACGATCTCCTCGGCACCGGTCAGAAACCCTGAGAACTGGATGCGGACACCGTGTTGATCCGACCAGAAGTACGGAACGGTGACGCATTCCACGGGCGGCAGCCCGGACACCGTATTGGCAGCATTCGTTCCCGCGACACGCCCCTGCTCCGCAGCGTTGGTCCAGTGCTCGACGCGCATCGAGGTACCGAACCGACCGTTCGGCCAGCGCACGAGGTCACCGGCCGCGTACACACGATCCGCTGCGCGCAAGTGCGCGTCGCACTCCACACCGTTGTTCAGGGTTATTCCGGAATTCTCCAGCCATTCGGTCGACGGGCGCACGCCGATACCGACGAGGATGACGTCCGCGGGTACGGTGTCACCCCCGGCGAGACGGAGCACGCGGCCATCCGAACTGTCCTCGACGCCGACGACCGCGTCACCTAGGCGCAGTGTCACTCCCGACTCACGGTGCAGGGCTGCATAAGCCGCCGCAACCTGGTCGCCGAAGCGCCCGAGGGGTTTCTCCGCGAGGTCGACGATCGTGACATCGCGGCCGTCCTTGACCAACGTCGCCGCGAACTCGCCGCCGATGAATCCGGCTCCGATCACAGCGACTGACTTGGTGTGATCGGACACCGCGGCACGCAAAGCTTGTGCATCCTGGAATCGCCTGAGCGCGAACACGTCCGGCAGCCCGCGGAACATCTCCGGGAAGATGGGATCGCACCCGGTGGTGATGACGACGGCTCCATACTCGACCTCGCCGTTCGACGTGACGACGCGGCGACCCGCCACGTCCAGTGCGGTGGCACGGGTGTTCAGAGCGAACTCGACCCCCCGTGCGCGCAGATCCGCCACGGACGGATACGTCAACGCCGCGAGATCCAGGTCGTCGCCGAGCCCGATCTTCGAGAGCGGAGGACGCTCGTATGGGGGATGCGCTTCGTCGCTGACGATGGTGACGCCGAGGTCGGGCGCATGCCGGGTAACGGTCTCGGCCGCGCGGATAGCGGCGACCGATCCTCCGACGATGAGGACGTCCGTTGTGGTGGACATAGCGATCAGCTCCCCGTCACCGTACTGGTGGCGCACACGACACCGGCGGCGCTGTGTGCTTCGGCACCGCGTTCCAGGCCGTCGACGTGCGGAACCACGGTGAAGGTCTGCGGGCGGGTCATCGGCGACACCAAACGGTATCCGAATGTTTTGCCCTGCAACGAGATGTCCTGTCGACGCATGTGCTCGGCCATCATGAAGGCTAGCAACGGCCCATGGATCACCAGGCCGTCGTATCCCTCTCGGCGGCACCAATCGAGATCGTAGTGAATGCGGTGCGTGTTGTAAGTCAGTGCCGAGAAACGGAACAACAGTTTCTCGTCGACAGCGAGGGACAGCGTGGGGCCGTTCACCTGGGCCGACGACGGAGCAGGCGTGGGAAGCGGGGTCGACCCTCCCTCGCGGTAGACGATGTCCTGCTCCTCGCGGATGATCAGTTCACCGCCCTGCGTGATCTCCTGCAGAACCGTGACGAGCGTCAGGGCGCCGGTGCGTCCCACCTTGTCCACGGACTTGGCAATGGACGTCACCTTCGTGGCGGGCTCGCCGATACGTAGACTGCCGAAGGCGGTGACGCGGCCACCACCGAACATCCGGCGGCGTCCACCGCCGGGAGGCGCGGGGATACCGACAACGGGGTGGCCATCCTCACCGAGGTCGCTCTCAGCGTCGCGGGGAAGCAGGTGGAGCCAATGCCAGATCGGTGGCACCGTGTCACCGATCGCATGAGGAACATCGATGTCCAGCAGCGCAGCCATCGCCTCAACCGGTTCGGCCGAGATGACCTCCGTGCGTGCGATCTTGTCTGGGGAAGTCATGGGGTCGGCACCCTTTCGGCGGCGAGAACGGACAGCAGTTCGGACAGGTTGGGTGCGTCGTCGAGTGCCTCGACGGCGGCCACCAACCGGGAGGCGATGTCGCCTCCGAGAGGTTCGAGCAAGAGCGTTGCCTTCGCGACGACCTCGTCGTGTGTCATCGGGTTCTGAGCGGACCCACGTGCATACGTCGGGTTCCCGGCCTCGACGACGAGGGTTTCGCCGTTGGTCAACTCGATGTCCAACCGGGGTCCGTCCTCGATCTCGATGGCGTCGTCGACGCGCATGGAGACCTTGGCGAAAGTCGCGGCGATCCGCGGATCGTTCAGCCGTGGTGGGTCGTAGTCATCGAGTCCCAGGGCGCTTGCGCACAGCGCGAGGCTCACCGCGTAGGGAAGGCTGAATTGGGCGTCGAACACGGTGTCGATCGGGTACACCGACAGCATGTTCACCGCGGTCGTACCTGCAGTGATCACTATGGAGCGAACGTTTTCCGGCGTCAGGCCCCGATTCGTCACGAGGTCCTTCATCACGTCGACGGCCGAATGGCAACCGCGGCAGCACGCGTAGGGCTTGAGGTACGACGAGGCGACGTTGAAGTCCGTCCCCAGTCCAGTCAGCGCCCGATCGGTATGGCCGGTGCCGCCGGCGATAACAGCGTAGAGGCCGCCCCACTTCGCTTCGAATATTCGCCGGGGGCCGGTGATTCCCCCGGTCGCCAGCACGGCGGCGTCGACACCCGTCTCACCCGCTTTGCCCGGGTGCAGACGCTTGGTCAAGGCACCGTCGTCGATGAATGCCCACACCCCACCGGTGAACGATCCGGCGATTCCCAGTGCATCGGCGAAGGCATTCTTATCCGCGTCGAGGCATTTCGCTGCCGCTGCCGCCGCGGCGAAGCTGCCCATCGTGCCGCTCGAATGCCATCCTCGGTCTGTGTGTGCTGCGAATCCGCCGACCGCTTGCAGGGTTCGATACCCGATGTCGTAACCGGCGACCGTGGCGGCGATGACCTGCCGACCGGTACTCCCTGCTTTTTCGGCCACCGCGAGCGCCGCGGGCAGTACGGTCGACCCCGCGTGACCGGGCCCGCCTCCGTCGTCGAAATCTCTGGCGTGCGCGGAAGTTCCATTGACCAGGGCTGCGTGCGCCGGGGTGAGGCGTGTGCCGGTCCCCCACACCAGGCTGCCGGCATCGCCGGCCGAGAAGCGTGACAGCGCGTCGACGACACCGCTCACTTCGGGAGTTGTCGTGCCGACCAGGGCGACGGCCAAGGTATCGAGGATGTGGTCCTTGATTCCGTCGACGACGTCTTTCGGCAGATCGTCGTAGCCTGTTCGAGCCCAGAACGTCGCGAGCCGCTCGGTCAGCGACGGGGAGTCGCTCGTCACGATGTCGTCGCCGTCGTTGAGGGATTGAGGTCCACGGCCAGAGATCCGACCAGCCACCTGCCGCCGGCGTGTCCGATGTCGGTTCCGTTCTCCACGACTCTGGCATGGGGGTAGTGGTTCAAAAGGTAGCGCACCACTTCTTCCATCTCGACCTTCGCCAGGCTCTGACCCAGGCATCCGTGCAGACCGGTGCTGAACGTCAACGGCTGGTTTCGCTCTCGATCGAGGTCGAACGCGTTGGGCTGCGCGAAACGCTCTGGATCGCGGTTCGCCGACCAGACGGCGACGTGCACGTCGGACCCGGCGGGAATGACCGTGCCGTCGAGCTCGATGTCGACCGACGCGATCTTGCTGACGATGCCGGGGCGGGGGTACAACCTGCAGGCCTCGACGACGGCGGCCGGGATCAGCGACTGATCCTCGACGAGCCTGGCCCATGCCGCCCTGTCACGGAGCAGCGTCCATACCACGAGACCGGTCTGGTGTGCCGTGTTCACGGAGCTGGCTTCGAGCATCGCCGTCGCTTCGCTGAGCAGTTCCTCGGAGGTCAGTTTTCCTTCGGCCTCCTGACGAATGAGGAAAGACAGCATGTCGTCACCGAGTCCGGCCTGCCGCTTGCGCGCGATCAGGTCGCCAAGGTAATCGAACAATTCGTCGTAGGCCTTGAGTATTGACTCGGTAAGACTCGGATCCCTTTGCAGTAGAGCAAGTGTCCGCGCAGACAGACTGGCCACGACAGGGGCGTCCTCGGCCGGCGCGCCCGCCAAGTGGCAGTACACCCTCGCGGGGATCTTCTGGTCGACGGCCGCGTGGAAATCGACAGGTCCGGCGGCGTCCTTTCCCGGATCGATGTCTTCGAGGATGCCGCGCAGGACCGCGCGGATGTCTTCGACCGTGGTGGGACCCATGAAGCGCGCCAACGGGGTTCGGAGCCGCATGTGTCGGGGGCCTTCGGCCATGATCAGACTCTTGGCACGGAAGTCATGGACGGGCCCGTCGGTGATGCCGAACTGTTCCATCAACGTCAGGGCGGCATTGATGAAACGGGTGTCCCGAAGAACCTTGGTCGCGAGGTCGAAGTCGAGAACGGCGTATCCGTAGTCGCCCTGTACGAGCGACGCGCCGTCCGCGGAACCACCGGTGTGGCTGGGCGAGTCGGGTGCAAACGGGTCGAAAGCGTGAAGTGTGCTCATGCGCGCGAGATCGCCCCCATCGGGCAGCAGAGGATAACTTCGTCGAGATCCTGGTCCCGGTCGGCCGGCACGGTCGTCGCGACCTGCTCGAGTAGGCCGTTGTCGGCGATCTGGAACACATCGGGCATGAGGGCGGCACAGGTGCCGTTCGCGTCACACCGCGCGAAATCTACTTTGACCTCGATCATCGCGAGAATCCTTCGTGATTGGGATGGCTGCGACCGTTGCGCCTGAGCTGCAGGAGCGGTCGGTATGTCGTACACCACATTCTTGACCCGGATGAGCTATCCGACAAATATCAATATGGCGGACCGGTCATAGCTTTTGCGTATGCCAGGGCGCCACGCGAGACCGCCCCGACGGCGCGGCGGAGTCAGTGCTCGTAGTGCGTGACCCGTGGTACGGCAGCGCACAGCGGCTGAATCAACTCGCGGACGCGCGTTCCGGCAGCGGACGCGGCGAACAACTCGGTGTGATCCTCCACGCGGTTCCACAAAGCGCGAAGGAGATACGTCTCGTCCCGATCCACGCTCCGAGACAAGGTTGCCTCCGAGCATCCCGGCGCTGCCAGAAGCAGCGACCGGATCTCGTCGAAAGCTGCCTCGAGATCGCCGCCGGCTCCCGGACGGAGCTGGATCTCGAGGTGCTCGGAGATCACGCCTCCACCGACCGGCCGGCAATTGCCGACATGTCGACGAAACCGCCCCGCAGGAAAATCAACGGCTCGTCGATTCCCTGCTGAATGAGATCCTCGACTTCACCCACTACCTGCAGGTGGTCACCGATGCGGTCGACGCGGTGCGGCGAGCACTCCACGGTGACGATCGCGTCCTCAAGGAGGGGCACTCCCCGATCTGAGGGCTGCCACACCACACCGGCGAAGCGATCCTGCCCACGTCGCGAGAACGCCCGACACACATCTCCGCATCCCGACCTCAAGATGTTGATTCCGAAGTACTCGGCTTCAGCCAGCACCGGCCAGGTCGTGGAACCCTGGTCCACGTAGAACGCGACCAACGGCGGGTCGAGCGAGACGGAGGTGAAGGTACCCACCGTCATTCCGGTGGGTCCCGCGTCGGTCATCGCGGTGATGATCGAGACGCTGGTTGGGACGTGACTCATGACCCGTCTGTAATCGGCTGGGCTCAGCACATCGGACACCTTCCCTTCGACGGCGGAGGTCATCGTCATCTCACAATCCGATGGTCGGATCATCGTTTCCGAGGAGCTGACGTCCGTACGCTTCGCGCCCGATCTCGGGTGTCACGAGTGCGTGCCGGGCCGCGGTCTCGCTGTCGCGCCACACCCGTCCGAGCACGTTGACGTCGGCGAACGAGCCGGCACCGTTCGCGGTGAGGAGGTAGTCGATCTCTTCTTTGACCAGCTCCGCCACCACGCCTGTGTCGTTGCGGATGCGCGCGAGCACCTCCAAGTTGGGCAGCTGGTGGCTTTCGGCGGCGGTGTCGATGTCAGAGCACATGCCAGCCATCAACATCTCGGCAAGGCGCAGCTTGGTGGCCGCCTTCGCGACACCGATCTGGTGGGTAGGCGACTCCTTGGCTTGGCGGTAGGCCGTGTACGCGACCGGCTTCAGCGGAAGCTTCGCGCGTGTCAACTCGAGGGCGTGACGTCCCAGTCCGATCTGCGGCGCAACCAGAATGCCGGCGGCAACGGCGTTGAAGGGCATCGATGCCGTCCGCTCCTCGGTGAACGGAGAGCGGAAGTTCGACGCGAACATGTCTTTCACTCGCTGCACGCGGTACTCCGGGACAAAGTGGTCCTTGACCACAACGGTGTCGCTACCCGTTCCCTGCATGCCGGCGACGAACCACGTCGGTTCGATGGTGAAGGCTTCTGCGGGGACGAGCGCCATTCCCTGCTCACCATCCTCCAGCGTGATCGTCAGGCTGGCCCACTGGGCGGCGAAGGAGCCCGAGGCGTAGGGCCAGCGGCCGCTCATCAGGTAGCCCCCTTCGACGGGCTCGCTGCGGTCACCCGGGGAGAAGATCCCGCAGATCCTCGCGTTCGGGTTCACCCCGAACACATCTTCCTGCGCCTGCATGGAGAACGTGCTAGCGAAGCCGGTCGCCACCATCATGAGTGCGGTGACCCAACCGGTCGAGCCGTCACCGCGGGCGATTTCGGCGGTCACGTCGACCGCAGTCTTGAACGACGCTCCCTGGCCTCCCCAGCGCGTGGGAACCATGAGATGGAACAAGCCCGCCTCCGAGATTGCGTCGATCACCTCGGGTGCGATGTGGCGGTCCTTGGTTCCCTGTTCCGCGTACTCGCGGATGAGCGGGACGAGGGCCGCAGCCCGGGCGACGAGGTCGGCATCCGAGACCTGGATCTTGTCGCGATCCGGCAGTTCCGTGCTGGCGAGCTGTGCCATGTTATGTCTCTCTTCACTCGGTAGGACGCGATCAGGCTGCTGCTAGTGACTGCGATCACGTCGGACCACACCAGCATGTGATGCCGACCGCCTCGTCGCAATGGCACAAAGTTTGCGGACCTCATACGCCAAACACATCGGCTGCGGTCGATACTCACCGCGCATGACAACGACGACAATTTTGGATGTGGACCCACGCCACAGACGGTGGTCCGATGTAGCTTGCATCACAACCAGTTTGAGCGAAGGCGGCCCAGCGGATCAGGGCCGTGCATACGAGGAGTGCACATGAGTCGAATTATCATCAGCGGAGCATCGGGTGACCTAGGCCGGAGGGTAACGGGCCTATTGCTCGCAGCCGATCCGCACCGGGAGCTGATCCTCACCACCCGCACACCGGAGAAACTGGCTGGCCTCGCTTCCGACACTGTGCAGATCCGGCATAGCGACTACCAGCACCCAGCCTCTGTCCAGGAAGCCTACGTAGGCGGCGACACACTCTTCCTCATCAGCGGCCTCAACCTCGGACGTCGAATTTCCGAGCATCGCGGCGCGATCGAAGCAGCTCAAAAGGCAGGCGTCGGTCACATCGTCTATACCTCGGTCGGCGGTGTGCAGCCGGGCAATCCTGCGCTGTCCGCTATCGACCACCATCAGACGGAGTTGGATCTCCGCGCGTCGGGGCTCAAGTACACCATTCTGCGGAACGCCCTCTACGCGGAGATCGTCAGCAACATCCTGGTGGCACCCGCCGTGCCGTCAGGAATCTTGGCCCAGGCAACCGGGGATGGGCTTCTGGCTCCCGTTGCGAAGGGCGACGTCGCGCGTAGCGCTGCCGCCTGTCTCATGGACCCCGCCCGCCACGTCGGCGCGGTCTACGAAATCACAGGCCCGGAATTGCTGGACTTTCATCAGATCGCAGCCCTCGGCGCGCAGATCCACTCGACACCGATCGAGTATCAACCGATCACCGAACGCGACCGGCTGGCATTCTTCGACTCGATCGGGATTCCCCGCACCTACGATCCGAACATGCCCCCTAGCCCGGACGGGCACCTATGGGCCAGCGACGAACTTGTCTCCGCCGAAGTGGCTGTCGCACAGGGCTACCAGGCTCTTCTGAGCCATCACGTAAAGCAAATCACCGGGCGTGCCCCAGAGCCGCTCCGTTCCGTAATGGAGCGGGTGCGTGAGGTCCGCTACGACAAGATCGACGCCGCCATCTCCTGAAAACACGGGTCTCGGCACCACTTTCTCTCACCAGATGTCCGTCACCTTCGGCTCGCCCGGCGGCAGCATCCGAGCCGGGCGGGGGCGGCCGGCGCACCGCGGCCCGCGACTGTCTCCCGCCGCCGTTGCCTCCGGTTCGAGCGATCACTACGCAGCAGCGCGCGCCCTCGAACTCCCCACAAGGAAGGCACCATGAGCTCACCCGTCGATCCGACCCCACTACGACCAACTCCCAGCATGGACCCGCCGCTCGTCACCGACGCCGACACGAAGAAGAAGGAGATTCGACGAGTGGTGCTGTCGAGTTACCTCGGCAGCACCATCGAGTACTACGACTTCCTGCTTTACGCGACTGCTGCGGCGATCGTGTTCGCGCCCGTCTTCTTCTCCGATCTCACGCCTGTAGCCGGCACCATCGCATCCCTGGGGACGTTCGCCGCCGGATACCTCGCGCGCCCGCTCGGCGGCATAATTTTCGGTCACTTCGGGGACCGATATGGCCGAAAGTCCATGTTGCTCGTCTCGATGACGGTGATGGGCAGCGCGTCGTTCCTGATCGGGCTCGTTCCTCCTGCGTCAGCCATCGGCTCTTGGGCCGCGATCATTCTCGTCCTGCTACGCGTGAGCCAAGGCATCGCCATCGGAGGCGAGTGGGGCGGCGCCACACTGATGTCGCTGGAACACGTCGGTGGACGCGGACGCGGATTCGCCGCGGCATTCACCAACGCGGGAGCACCCACCGGTTCCTTGCTGGGCACCATCGCACTCGCGATCGTGGCCGTGCTGCCCGAGGAGGACTTCCTCCTGTGGGGCTGGCGCATCCCGTTCCTACTCTCCGCTGTCCTCCTCGCGCTCGGTCTCTTCATCAGAAGTCGAGTTTCGGAGAGCCCAGTCTTCAAAGAGGCTTTGGCGCGGCGCACAGAGCGCGATTCCGCCACTGTCCCGGTCACGCCGCCGCCGCCGCTCATGAGCATCCTGCGCCGTCCGAAGAACGTCGTCCTCGTGGCCGGGGGATGCATGGCCAGCGTCGCGATACAGATCATGTTCGCGACATTCGCCATCGGCTATGCCACGAGGTCGGGTGCTACACGGTCGGACGTCCTCATCGGTTTCGCGATCTGCCAATTCATCGCCATCTTCGCACTGCTGGGATTCGCGCGCCTCTCGGACAGAATCGGCCGTCGGCCGGTCATGTTGGCCGGCCTCGCCGGGTTCGCGGTGTTCGTCGTCCCCATCCTGTCCATGCTGTCCTCCGGGAACGTGGTACTGGTAGCACTCGCTTTCGTGTTGGGCTTCAGCGTGTTCCAGTCGGCGACTTTCGGGCCGATGGCTGCGTACATCGCCGAACAGTTCGGCACATCCGCTCGGTACACGGGTGCCTCTCTCGGCTACCAGGCAGCCACGCTCCTCGGCGCGGGTTTCACCCCCGTAATCCTCGTGTCGTTGCAGGCTGCTACGGACGGCAGCACAGGCCTGGTGGCGGCTTACATGATCGCGCTCGCCGTGGTCAGTTCAGTGTTCATTGTCCTGACGAAGGAGAGCAAGGACCGAGACCTGGCGACATACCAGCACTGACCTACGCGACACATACGGACGAAGGGCAGGCACTCCGCGGTCGGCCGAGAGCGTGCCCTTCGCGTTGTCTGGCGCTACCCGGTCCCGCGAGCACTATCGCAGTCACGTGCCGCTCCTCCTCATACGAGCGTGGAAGTGGGAACCGGAGGCCGCGATTCGAATGCGCGTATCCCCATGTCACCACATGCCCGAGCACGACCAACAATCCAGGACCAGACTCTAGCCCGTACGTTATGTACTCGGTGCCGAGAGAGCCAGTGAGGTAATTGGTGCCACCAACCCCAATGACACCGCGGATTCCGATCTAGGGGCTTGACACAGGAGGACGTGCGGTGTTGTAGCCGATTCATCTGCGCTACGCGACAAGCGCGTTCGACCGCGGCATCGTCGATCTTGTCTGTACGCCAGGCCGGCATTCAGCAGTCCAGTGTCGGTCGGTGGTTCAGGAGGGCCTATTGTGCGATTCGACGACCCATGCCGCGATCTGTGCGCGTGAGCCGAATCCCAGCTTGGTCAGGATGTGTTCGACATGCCCCTGCGCGGTGCGTGGCGAGATGACAAGGCGAGCAGCGATTTCCTTGTTGGTCAACCCTTCGGCGACCAATTCGGCGACCTCATGTTCCCGCTTCGTCAGTTTCGTCGAGCTAGGAGCGGATATCGATGTCGGCGGAACCTGCTCGCCCAGCGCGTAGGCGACGGCAGCGTCGAAACCGAGTGCCCCACCGCGCTCGTGGGCCGTGGCGAACGCCTGCCCGCTCATCGCCTGGCGGGTCTGCTTTTCGCACTCCTCCTGGTAGACCACCAGGGCGGATACCACCACTGTTGGACTTCCCACCGATCGGCTCAGCTGCTCTGCGGCTCCCAACAATACGGCCGCACGGCGGGGGTTGTGTTCCTCGGCTGCGATCCATGCCAGCGCTTGCAGACACCAGCTGGTGCTCAACCAGTCTTTAACTTTCCGACCGAGTTGCAGTGCCTGCTCGAGTAGCCGTACCGCTCGCGCGCGGTCATTGTGCCGCCAAACCGCAACAGCCAACGCCCACATTGCATACGACCGATACACGAATTCTCCCCGCGACTCGGTGATCGCGAGGAGGCGCTCGTAGCATTCGATGGCCCGCTCCGTATCGCCCAGTAGTGCGTAAGTCGTTCCAAGGGGGCCGAGAGCAATGACTTGGAAGGTGAGGTCTCCCTGTGTGGCTTCCGCCTCGATGGCATTCTCGAAATGCGAGCGTGTGCCGGGAAGATCTCCACTGAACAGTGCTAAGGCCCCCGCGGCCAGATCGAGGTGAGCGTGTAGCATCGGGTCGGTCGTCTGGCTGGCGAGAGTGCGACACTCCTCTACCAAGGCGGCCTGGGCGCGAAGATCGCCCTGCACGCCGGCCAGGAGGCTGCACGCAAAGAACGCCTTGGCCCTGTCTCGGGTAAGTGCGCCGGTCTGACAGGCGAGGAGGCGCTCGAGCCAGCGCCGCCCCTCGCTGAACAACCCCCGGGTATACCAGTAGTGGTAGAGCGCGGCTGCGATGCGAATTCCGGCTTCGGGACTATCGGACGCCGAAAATTCAAGCGCCTCTCGCAGATTCGGCTGCTCCAGCGCGAGTCTGTTGATCCACGCGAGTTGTCGGGGACTGATCCAGTCACCTTCAGCTTTGATCACCAACTGCTCGTACCAATCTCGGTGTCGGCGGGAGAGTTCGGGATATTGACCGGTCTCGTGCGCCTTTTCGCGGCCGTAGTCGCGCACGGTATCGAGCATCCGGAACCGTACCGTGTCGCCCGACTCCACCCGGGTCACAATCGACTTGTCGACCAGGCCGGTCACGGTATCGAGTAGCGCCTCCGATGTCAGGGTACCGCCGCACACCTGTTCTGCAGCATCAATTTCGAAGCTGCCGGCGAACACTGACAGCTGAGCCCACACCCGTTGCTCGACCGGCATACACAATCCGTGGCTCCAGTCGATGCACATCCGTAACGCCTGCTGCCGTGAAGGTAAGTTCCGGCTGCCGCGCGTTAGCAACGCGAGACGGTCCGTCAGCCGCTGCTCGATCTGCTCGGGCGTCATCACCCGCATCCGGGCCGCAGCCAATTCGATCGCTAGGGGCAACCCGTCCAGGCGCCGGCAGATCCGGGCAATGGTGACCTTGTTGGCCTCGGTGACTGCGAACCCCGGGACGGCGGCGGCTCCCCGTTCGGCGAACAACGTTACCGCGTCATTGCGGGGCAGCCCTCTGGGCAGGTGATCGGGATCCGGTACAGGCAGCGGCGGGATCAGCTGCGCCACTTCCCCGCCGATGTCGAGTGCTTCACGGCTGGTCGCGAGGATCCGAAGCTCGGGGCAGCTGCGTAGCAGGGTTTCGGTGAGCTCGGCCACCGCATCCACAATCTGCTCGCAGTTGTCCAGTATCAGTAGCAGTTTGCGGGGGACGAGGAAGTCGACGAGTACCTCGTGTATTGGTTTCGTCGACTGGTCGCGTAGTCCCAACGCACTCGCCACCATGCCCACCAACAGTGACTCGTCACGAAGCTCACCTAGCTCGACCAGGCACGCACCGTCAGGGAAATCGGGCTGCAGTTTGGTGGCGACCCGCAACGCCAGCCGGGTCTTGCCGACCCCACCGATCCCAGTCAACGTCACCAGTCGCGAGGTCGACAGCGCGTTCTTCGCCTCTGCTAGTTCGGTGCGGCGGTCAACGAAGCTGGTCAACTCCAGGGGCAGACGACCTGTGGGGGACCCCCGGCGTCCGGCTAACGTATCTGTTGCCGCGGGCAAATGTGTGCGTATCGGCGGGCTACTTTCATGTTCTTGTGTCACTCCCGTTTCGGTGCGCAGGGCCATTTTGTCGACCGCGAACCCGTGGTGAAGCTGGGAAGTCTCGAGTTGCTGACCCAGTTCCGCGACGGACGGACGACGCCCCGGGTCTGCGGACATGGCAACTTCAATAATCGCACCGACATCGTGCGGAACGCCGTGCTCGCAGGGATCCGGGACGGGTTCTGTGGTGATCCTGAGAAACTGGGCGACCAATTGCTCTCCGCTCCGGCGCTCGAACGCTGCGTGCCCGGTCATCGCGGCGAACAGTGTCGCACCGAGACCGTAGACGTCGGCGGCCGGACTGGCTGGTTGGCCGGCCACGACCTCGGGGGCGGTGAACGCCGGTGAACCCGTCACAATGCCCGCAGTGGTCTCGAACCCGCCAGAGATGTGGGCGATCCCAAAATCTGCCAGCGCCGGCTCACCGTAGTCGGTGAACAGGATGTTCCCGGGCTTGACATCGCGATGAAGGATTCCCAGTTGGTGCGCGGTCTCCAGGGCGCCCGCTACTTTCACTCCGAGCCGCAGCGCTTCGTCCAGTGGAAGCGGTCCGCGACGTCGGATTTGCGCATCGAGAGAATCCTGGGGGTAGTACGGCATCACTATGAAGGGGCGACCGTTGTCGGTCACACCGGCGTGGAGAACGTTGACGATATTGGGGTGTCCGGTCAACCTTCCTGCCGCGCGCTGTTCGCGCAGGAACCGTGCCTGATTCTCCTCGTCGAGGTCCACGGTGAGGACCTTCACCGCTACGGTGCGGTCGAGCGCAGCCTGCGTGCAGCGGTAGACGACGCCGAACCCTCCGCTGCCGATCTCTTGGGCGTCCTCGAATCCGGCAGCAGCCAGCTCCGCCGTGACCGAACCGGCCACGTCGCGCTGCGTCGCGAACGGATCGACATCAGTCATCGATTACATCGATTCATCCCGCTCGAGGCACGGCCAACGAACGCCACATTGCTCACCTCTCGACGATGTTCCCCCAGGATATCGCCGATCCCACGAGCCGAGGCGTCCATCTCAGTTGTGTGGTCCCGTTCGGAACGCGCCGGCGCCGGATTGGCCTGAGTAAGCGATGACCTCGATTCTTGAACAAGCCGACCAGTACCGCACTGACGTGGACAGCGTTTTGCAGTGGGCGGTTCTCGCGCTGCCGCATGACAACGACGACGACAACCAGAATCGGCAAGGCGCGTACAGGTCGGCGCAAGAACGAGGATTTCCGTTCCGGCAGTCGTCTCGCTGCACGAGAACACCCGGACAAATCGATCAGCTCATGGAGCGCTCTCGCGCGGCGCGGACTGTCTGCTCCAACAGCGTGGTGATGGTCATCGGGCCGACGCCCCCTGGCACAGGCGTGATGTATGACGCCTTGCGAGACGCCGAGTCGAAGTCGACGTCACCTTTGTTGTCCGCGTAGCCTGCGTCGATCACGACAGCACCGGGTTTGATCCACTCGCCTCGGACCAGTCCGGGGGACCCCACCGCCGCCACGACTAGGTCGGCCGACTCGACGTGGGAGCTCAGATCCGCAGTGCGTGAGTGACAGTAGGTTACCGTCGCGTCACGAGCCAGCAGAAGCATTCCCATCGGTCTGCCGAGGATCGGGCTGCGACCTATCACGACTGCGTGCCGCCCACTGAGTGCAATGGCGTACGAATCGAGCAATCTCATGATGCCGCCGGGGGTTGCGGATTCGAAGCCCGCGGTTCCCAATGCCATGGCCGCGAACGAGTCTCGGGTGACACCGTCGACATCCTTCGCCGGATCGATGGCGTCGAACGCAGCGCGTTCGTCCACTCCGGGTGGCACCGGGTGCTGCAGAAGAATCCCATCTACATTGGGATCTTCAGACAGCGCCCGAACTTCCGCGCAGACAGCATTCGTGCTCAACCCCGCGTCGAGATGCACTCGGCGCGATTCGATACCGACCTCGGTGCAGGCAGCGGCTTTCATACGCACGTAGGTGTGCGAGGCGGGGTCGTCGCCGACCAGTACCGTCGCCAGAACCGGACGCCGACCGAAGTCCCTCGAGTATTGCTGTGCCTGGGTCCCAAGCTTTTCGCGCATGACTCGCGACACCTCGCGGCCGTTCAGCAATCGGGCCGACATGCCGACTCCCTCTCCTACCGTGGTTAGACGAGAATCAGAAGACAACGGTCTGGTTCCCGTCTCTGATTACCCGGTCCTCGCAGTGCCAGGCAACGGCGCGAGAAAGCACCTGGCGCTCAACGTCCGCACCTCTTCGTTGCAGCTCAGCTGCAGTCTCCACGTGCGAGACCCGCACGACGTCCTGCTCGATGATCGGCCCTTCGTCGAGGTCCTCGGTCACGTAGTGGGCCGTGGCGCCGATCAGTTTGACGCCTCGATCTTTCGCCTTCTGATACGGCCCCGCACCGATGAAAGCGGGCAGGAATGAGTGATGAATGTTGATTACCGGCACTCCCACCTGTTGTAAGAAATCACCGGACAGAATCTGCATGTAGCGAGCGAGGACAACGAGATCGACGTTGTCGGTGAGAAGCTTCAACTGCTCCGCCTCCGCCTGTGCCCGTGACGCCCGGTTTACGGGGATGTGGATGAACGGAATGCCGAATCCGCGAACGTCGTCCCCGAGATCGGGATGGTTCGCGATGACCATCCCCACGTTCATGTGGATTTCGCCACGACGCTGCCGCCATAGGAGGTCGAGGAGGCAATGATCCGTTTTGGACACCATGATGGCGACGCGCTTCGGCTTGCGAGCTTCAGTCAACCTGTACGACTGTCCCAACATGCCTAGAACGTTGTCGAGTTCGTCGGACAGGGACGGAATCTGTGCCGGTAGGTCCTCCAAGTGGAACGTCGTGCGTTGGAAGAATCTGCCGCCGGCAGGGTCGGTCGAGTGCTGGTCCAGTGAGACAATGTTCGCGCCGTATTTCGCGAGCAAGGACGAGACCGCCGCGACGATTCCCTGACGGTCGTCGCCTTGCACGATCAAAGTGCCGAGGTCGACCACGTCGCGACTGGTTCGTGACATCGTGCTGTTGTCCTTTCGTGTGAAGTGGTCGTCGCCGCCAGGATCGTGTGACGGGACGAGTAGGTCGGAGTCGGTCATGCACTCAGTGCGCGACGACTCCTGACGGAAACGACTCCAGATCGACATCCTTGTTCGCCGGGAGGTCGAGGTAGGGGAACCGCTCCACCGTCGCGCGAATCTGCTTGATTCGTTCGCCGTGGTTGCCCCAGTGCAGGACGACTTCAGTGCCGATCTCGGCGAGTTCCATGTCGATGGTGGAATGGGAGATCATCTCGCGGAAGTAGTAGGAGTAGACGGCCAGCGATGATATACCCACCTGCTTGCCGTCCTTGGTGACGATGTCCGCATGGTCGCCCGCTGGTGATTGCGGCGTCGTCGGGAACTCGAAGTGCCGGTATTCCTCCCCGGGCTCGAACTGCGACGCGAACACGTCGAGTACGTCTTCCTTGTTCCACCTGAGGACCACCGTCTTGCGGCGCGGTGCGGCAGCCTCCGCCTCGAGGGCTTCCCGGCCCAGGAAGTCGTGGTCGAACTTCGCCATCCATCCCCAGTTGACTTCGAAGGGGGTGCGGAGGCGCGCCGTGATGTCGGTGGGATTTGCGCTCCCACTCAAGTGGCCGCTCACCTGCTTGGGCGGCAGAGCAGCTCCGAAGAGGGGATGAGAGACGAATTCCGGGTCGGCGAAAGCAGCAGGGAGGAAGGTACAACCCTGCTGAGGGAAGCCACCCTCGGTGTGATTCACGACGTAAGTCCGCCATCCCAGGCGCGTGATGTCGAAATCCTCGCCCGCCCGGTACACGGCGTCGAACACCGCTGGTCCGTGTTCGAGGGGTCCACGCACCTCGTAAGCGAGGGTCCCCGACATCCCGATTCGCGACAGTTCGATTTCCACCGTGGCATCGATTCCGGGTACCTGGATTCGCCGAATGCCCAGGAATTGCAGGGAGCGCAACGATTCACCCGTGAGGCGTTCGAGTATCTGCAGCGACTTCGGGCCCGCCACCTGAAAGATGAAGATGTCCCGCATACCGATTTCTACGTCTAGTCCCAGCGACGGGGCCTTGAAGAGGGCCCAGGGCATCGCCGCGAAATGGCGATACGAGTCCTCGCTGTCGCGCACTGTGAGACCGTGATTGGCGATGTATCCGTTTTCGTCGAGCATGACGAGGTGCTTGGACTTGCCTATGGGCCATTTGTCGACGTTGTTAATACTGAGCCGTGAGAGCAAGGCCCGCGCGTTGGGTCCACTGAAGGTGAACTCGGGGATGCCGCTGAGATTCGACGCGATGTACGCGCCGGTCTTCCACGACATCGATTCTTTCTTCCACCCGTCGCCTTCCCAGATATGGAGGCTACCTAGGATGTTCAGGTAGGTCGGCACGTCGGGGTAGGAAGGAACGTCACCGACGGACGCTGCTCCGGGGCCTTGCTGGACCGCATGGTCGACACTCATGGCGCTATTACTCTCTTTCTGAACGCACTGACGTGATATGTGGTTCCGCTCGGGGTGCGAGCGGTCAGGACGCCGAACCGATTCGGTCGTACGGGGTGTCCTTTACCTTTTCGAGGACGGATCGCAACGGCGCGGGCGCCTCCCCCGTGATCTGCTCGACATGTCCGGACAGCAGTGCTTGGTAGCCCTGGGCCACCGCCAGATCGGCCGACACCAGCTCGTCGCTGGCCCACATGTGGCCTTCGGCGCTGGGGGGCATGTTCGGGTCGTACGTCCGCGGGAGACCGACCGAGTCGAAGAACCGCAGCCGTTCCTCCTCCGATACCGGCTTGTAGGCGATCTCTGTGCCGAAGACCTCGGAACCAAGTCGGACAATGTCGTCCATGCTCAACAGTTCAGGACCGGTGATCTCGTAGACAGCGCCATCGTGGTCGGCGGGGTCGGCAAGGATTGCGGTCGCACAGCGCGCGACGTCCACCTTGGAGACGGGCGCTAAGGAACCGTGGCCGGTGGCCATTTCGAGTACGCCGTCGCGTGCGGCAGGTGCCAGCCAGATCGCACTGACGATCTCCGCGTAGAGCGCATTGCGCAGGATCGTGTACGACAGTCCGCTCGCCCGGAGATCGAGCTCGGTCTGGTAATGGTCGATGGCTGAGAGCGCCGGGTTGCCGGGTTGTACTCCGCCGACCGATGTGTAGACGATATGGCGTATCCCCGCCTTCTCCGCGGCGCGGATCGCATTACGGTGTTCCGTTGTCCGCCGCCCGAGATTGAGCCCACTGATGAGAAACAGGATGTCTCCGCCGTGGTACGCCTCGTCCAATAGCTCGGGCTTCTCGTAATCGCCCGTCCGCACGCTGACGTTCGGGCCGCCTGCTTCGATTGCCTCGGGCGATCGAGTCACAAGTGTCAGGTTGCACAGAGGAGCTCTTTCGAGGAGCCCTTGCGTCACGCGGCGAGCCAAATCGCCCGAGGCTCCACTGATGACAATTTGGGTCACATCTTCCTCCGGTTGTAGATCACGAATCTTTGTCCATGCGGTGCGGCTTGACGGGGTCAGCATGAGCCGGAGTCGAGCGAGGCACGTTGCAAGCTTCGTTGCTGGGAGTGACGTGGGCAATAGCACGAAGTTCTAGCGAACCATGTGTGAGATGCATGATCGAGACCGCCGAACCGCGGGCGTCCAGGGCCGCCTCAGGTACTGATCCGGGGACGCTACGCAAGGTGGGTCGTATCCGGTCGAGGTGAGACGGCATTTCCCCTTCTGTGGCACCGTGCCATCGTCAGCCTCTTCGACGGCGCCTGGCGGTTCCGAAGTGGGTCTCCGCCGAGACTCCACGAGGGTCACACCGTGGTTACCAGGTCGTCCTCGGCTTGCGGTCGGCTTCACGAGGTCTTTGCCATCGATCCGGACGTTGTTGACGGTCTTGGACACCGGTCAGGTGGCCAAGGCTTCCGGGTGCCGGGCGCCATCACGGAGCGGGCTAGGCGTAGTCGACGTCGGTGTTGGTTAGGTCGAGCCAGAGGGCCAGTTTCCCGGGTCCACGCCCATCGGCATCCGATCGTGGATGTGCCCGACACCGTCGTCGCGTTGGTATCTGCACCTCGCCTCGCATAGGAGGACATTTGCATAGCGTATGTGGGGCAGACACCCCGAACAGCTATCCGCTCCGTGCGAGGCATATGCGCTCAGAGAAATGACCGTCTCCTTGACCGATCAGCCTCCTCGAACTCTCCGAACTCACGACGCAGCGGAGCCTTTCCGCACAACCTACGGCCAAGGCAACGTGCCGTGCTATGCCCGCAAGCATGGGATTCTGCGTGTTCAGCTCGGGATTGGGTCATGGGAGGCGAGTGGATCCAATCGATACGGACCGTGTGACGTGCGGCAGACATCTACGCCAGCCTCGAAGGTCTACTCAGGGAGACCGACCTGTATGAATGCGCTATCCGGGGCTGCCTCAGGCCGGTGCCGATCTCCGAACCAATCGATGGCTGACAGCAAGAGACCCCACCTGCTGAACCGTGACGCACCGCTGGTGAGATCTCACTGCCGCCAGTCGCCCAAGGCTGCGGCAGGCGAACGGCGGGGCCTCCGCACCAACCACGGTGAGCCCGGAATCGGTGCGCGGCCGGCCTATCCGCGGCGAGCCGCCACAGCGACCATTTAGGATAAAGCTTTGACTGTCTGCTCCGTCACACGCCTACTTCAGGAATGGCCCTTACGATTCGGGTCCGCACGAGCACCACTGGGGCGATTCCTCGTCGACGGAGGTGTGCATGCCGCCCCGAATAGTAACCACTCCAAAGAACAC
>Ga0247818_10000215_pt1 | contig 35437 bp, 30 predicted proteins | sample 13C_Glucose_Day1_FD_192424 | JGI IMG/M metagenome (GOLD analysis project Ga0247818, IMG submission 192424) | Soil microbial communities from agricultural site in Penn Yan, New York, United States - 13C_Glucose_Day1 | ecosystem: Environmental > Terrestrial > Soil > Agricultural land | place...
GCGGGGAAGAGGAGGTGTATTACATCTCCGGTGGTTTCCTCGAGGTTCAGCCGAACATGGTCAAGGTTCTTGCCGACACCGTGCAACGTGCTGCCGACCTGGATGAAGCCTCTGCTCAGGAAGCCGTTAAGGCAGCCGAGAAGGCCTTGCATGAACGTGGCGCAGAATTCGATTACGGTTCTGCTGCCGCACGTCTGGCCGAGGCTGCAGCTCAGCTGCGCACCGTCCAGCAGATCCGCAAGAAGTTCGGCCACTAAGGCTGCACTTGTTGTGTGATTGATTAAAAAGGGTAGCCTCGGCTACCCTTTTTTCTTTTCCGATTTTTACAACCCGGTCGCAGCCGCTGACCACCCAGGATTGGTAGCCAGTCATGTCTCTTGAAATCGTTATTCTCGCTGCTGGCCAAGGCACGCGTATGCGTTCTGCTTTGCCGAAAGTTTTGCACCCGATTGCTGGCAACTCCATGCTCGGCCATGTTATCCACAGTGCCCGGCAACTTGATCCACAGCGCATTCACGTCGTGATCGGTCATGGTGCCGATGCGGTGCGCGAACGCCTGGCGGCGGATGACCTGAACTTCGTCCTGCAGGATAAACAGTTGGGTACCGGCCACGCCGTTGCTCAAGCCGTGCCGTTCATTCAGGCCGACACCGTGCTGGTGCTCTACGGCGATGTGCCGTTGATCGAGGTCGACACCCTGCAGCGCCTGCTCAAGAAGGTGGGGCCGCAGCAGTTGGGCTTGCTGACCGTCGAACTGGATGACCCGACCGGTTACGGCCGCATCGTTCGTGATGACGCAGGTAAAGTGACGGCCATCGTCGAACAGAAAGATGCCAACGAAGCCGAACGCAAGATCACCGAAGGCAATACCGGCATTCTGGCGCTGCCTTTTGCCCGTCTCGGCGACTGGATGAGCCGACTTTCCAATAACAACGCCCAGGGCGAGTACTACCTGACCGATATCATTGCCATGGCCGTGAGCGATGGTCTGGTGGTGGCCACCGAGCATCCGCACGACGCCATGGAAGTGCAGGGCGCCAATGACCGCAAGCAGCTTTCCGAACTTGAACGGCATTATCAATTGCGCGCCGGTCGTCGCTTGATGGCTCAAGGCGTGACGCTGCGCGACCCGGCACGATTCGATGTGCGCGGAGACGTAACCGTAGGCCGCGATGTGCTGATCGACATCAACGTGATCCTCGAAGGCAAGGTGGTCATTGAAGACGACGTGGTGATCGGCCCGAACTGTGTGATCAAGGACAGCACCCTGCGCAAAGGCGTGGTCATCAAGGCCAACAGCCATATCGAAGGTGCCATTCTGGGTGAAAGCAGCGATGCCGGCCCGTTTGCGCGTCTGCGTCCAGGTACCGTGCTGGAAGCCCGGGCGCATGTGGGTAACTTCGTCGAGTTGAAAAACGCTCACCTGGGCGAAGGTGCCAAGGCCGGTCACCTGACTTACCTGGGCGATGCCGAAGTCGGGGCGCGCACCAACATTGGGGCCGGCACCATCACCTGCAACTACGACGGCGCCAACAAGTGGAAAACCGTGTTGGGCGAAGATGTGTTCATTGGTTCCAACAACTCGTTGGTAGCGCCTGTGGATATCCTGGCCGGTGCGACCACGGCGGCCGGTTCGACCATTACTTCGACTGTGGATAAATCCCAGTTGGCGATTGGGCGTGCTCGTCAGAAGAACATCGACGGCTGGAAGCGGCCGGAGAAGATCAAGAAGGGCTGAGTTATCCACAACTCCCTTGTAGGAGCGAGCTTGCTCGCGATGAATTCGAGAGCGGCGCATTTTTCCAGAAAGAATGCATCATCGTTCACGTCCATCGCGAGCAAGCTCGCTCCTACAGGTTATCCACAGCTCTTTTTATCGCATGGTGCTTGACGAAGTTTCGCTGATAGGTTTTGATTGCTTCCGTTATCTTTCGAAACGAAACTTACCAGCTTATGTCGAAGCGCAACACACCTCAGCGCCGTCACAACATCCTCGCCTTGCTCAATGAGCAGGGCGAAGTCAGTGTGGATGAGTTGGCCAAGCGTTTCGAAACGTCGGAAGTTACGATTCGCAAGGATCTGGCGGCGCTTGAAAGCAATGGCCTGTTGCTGCGTCGTTACGGTGGGGCGATCACCATGCCTCAGGAACTGGTCGCCGATCTTGGTCAGCCGGTTTCCAAGTACAAGCAAGCCATCGCCCGTGCCGCCGTCGCGCGGATTCGCGAGCATGCTCGGATCATTATCGACAGTGGCAGTACCACCGCCTCCATGATCCCGGAACTCGGACAGCAACCCGGCCTGGTGGTGATGACCAACTCGCTGCATGTCGCCAATGCCCTGAGCGAACTTGAGCACGAACCGGTGCTGTTGATGACCGGTGGTACCTGGGATCCGCATTCCGAGTCCTTTCAGGGGCAGGTTGCCGAGCAGGTACTACGCTCCTACGATTTCGACCAGCTGTTTATCGGCGCCGATGGCATCGATCTGGTTCGCGGTACAACCACCTTCAACGAACTGCTCGGGCTGAGCCGGGTCATGGCCGAAGTCGCCCGCGAAGTGGTCGTGATGGTGGAGGCCGACAAGATCGGTCGCAAGATTCCAAACCTGGAGCTGCCCTGGAGCAGCGTCCATACCCTTATTACCGATGAACGCCTGCCACTTGAGGCTCGCGATCAGATTCAGGCCCGCGGCATCACATTGATATGCGCGGCTGTCAGTCAGGAGAAATAGCATGTGTGGAATTGTCGGCGCAGTCGCAGAACGTAACATCACCGCCATCCTCGTCGAAGGCTTGAAGCGTCTGGAATACCGCGGGTATGACAGTGCCGGCGTTGCGGTCTACACCAACGACGAAAAACTCGAGCGCCTGCGTCGTCCGGGCAAGGTCAGTGAGCTGGAGCAGGCGTTGGCCGCCGAGCCGCTGCTCGGGCGTCTGGGCATTGCCCACACCCGCTGGGCTACTCACGGTGCGCCGTGCGAGCGCAATGCCCACCCGCATTTTTCCGGCGACCTGGCGGTGGTGCATAACGGCATCATCGAAAACCACGAAGCCCTGCGTGAACAACTCAAGGCCCTGGGTTATGTGTTCACCTCGGACACCGACACCGAAGTCATCGCTCACCTGCTGAACCACAAGCTCAAGGATCTGAGCGACCTGACCGTGGCCCTCAAGGCAACTGTCAAAGAGTTGCACGGTGCTTACGGCCTGGCAGTGATCAGCGCTCAGCAACCGGATCGCCTGGTTGCAGCCCGCAGCGGCAGCCCGCTGGTGATCGGCCTGGGCCTGGGGGAAAACTTCCTGGCGTCCGACCAGTTGGCTCTGCGTCAGGTCACCGACCGTTTCATGTACCTGGAAGAAGGCGATATCGCCGAAATCCGCCGCGACAGCGTGCAGATCTGGGACGTTGACGGCAAGGCTGTCGAGCGCGAAGCCGTGCAGTATCGCGACGGCGCCGAAGCCGCTGAAAAGGGCGAGTTCCGCCACTTCATGCTCAAGGAAATCCACGAGCAACCGTCCGTGGTGCAGCGCACCCTGGAAGGTCGCCTGAGCCAGAACCAAGTCCTGGTACAGGCATTCGGCCCACAGGCGGCCGAACTGTTCGCCAAAGTGCGTAACGTACAGATCGTCGCGTGTGGCACCAGCTACCACGCAGGCATGGTCGCGCGTTACTGGCTCGAAGAGCTGGCCGGCATTCCGTGCCAGGTCGAAGTCGCCAGCGAATTCCGCTACCGCAAGGTGGTGGTGCAGCCGGACACCTTGTTCGTGACCATTTCCCAGTCCGGTGAGACAGCCGATACCTTGGCCGCGCTGCGCAACGCCAAGGAACTGGGTTACCTCGCCAGCCTGGCGATCTGCAACGTCGGCATCAGCTCGCTGGTGCGCGAATCCGATCTGACCCTGTTGACCCAGGCCGGTCGCGAAATCGGTGTGGCTTCGACCAAAGCCTTCACCACGCAATTGGTTGGCCTGCTGTTGCTGACACTTTCCCTGGGCCAGGTTCGTGGCACCTTGGCCAAGGGTGTCGAAGCGACGTTGGTCGAAGAGTTGCGTCGTTTGCCGACCCGTCTGGGCGAGGCGCTGGCCATGGACGGCACCGTGGAAAAAATCTCCGAGCTGTTCGCCGAGAAACACCACACGCTGTTCCTCGGCCGTGGCGCGCAGTTCCCGGTGGCGATGGAAGGGGCACTCAAGCTCAAGGAAATCTCCTACATCCACGCTGAAGCCTATCCGGCCGGCGAGCTGAAACACGGCCCGTTGGCGCTTGTGGATAACGACATGCCAGTAGTGACCGTGGCGCCGAACAACGAACTGCTGGAGAAGCTGAAGTCCAACCTGCAGGAAGTCCGCGCCCGCGGTGGCCAGTTGATCGTCTTCGCTGACGAGAAGGCCGGCATGACCAACGGTGAAGGCACTCACGTTGTGCACATGCCGCACATCCACGACATCCTGTCGCCGATTCTCTACACCATCCCGCTGCAACTGCTGTCGTACTACGTTGCCGTACTCAAGGGCACCGACGTTGACCAGCCGCGCAACCTGGCGAAGTCGGTCACTGTGGAATAAGTTATCCACAGGTGAAAAACCCCCTTCTCAGGGGGTTTTTCTTTTTCTAGGAGGTCGTAATTCGACGCTGGCGCCGCGTGTCCAGCAGATGGACCATGACACAGGCGTACAAGGTCACCAGTATGAACAGGCCCATGCGGATGGCGAAGGCGGTGTAGACGTCCTTGCCCGCCGCACTGTCCTGTACCGATTGGCCGAGCAGAATGATCAGGGTCGCCAGGCTGTTGAGCCAGAAACTCGGTGGCTGTCGGGTCAGGGCCAGGCCGTAGAGTTTTCTGGCCGCCAGCAAACCGAACAGCAGCATCCACAGAAAGAACATCCACAGGTTGACGAACAGGCTCAGCGCGCACCAGAAAAGAATTGCCATCAGGCCACCAAGCAGGGTCGAGCCGAGCAACTCCTGGCCGGCGGTGCGGGCGCTGGTCGCGCAGCTTTGTTGGCCGAGGCTGACGGCTTTCATGATGATCGGCAGGTAGCTGGCCGGGTCGATCATGGCCAGCAGGAAAGTCGGCAGTACCACCAGCGTGGCACGTAGCGCCAGCCAACTGCTTTCGGTTGGAGTAAGGCTCGGGCCGGGTTTGGCCGCGGGGGCACTGGCGGGGTCGGGAAACAGCCAATGGCTGATGGTCAGCGTGGTGACGGCCAGGAACAGCCCCTTGACCAGGGCCACGATCACCTCAAGCGCCAGGGCGAATTCAGCGGTTCCGGCCGAACTGATCAAGGTCAGGCCCACCACCAGGAAAGTCGCCACCAGCGGGTTGCCGCCGCGCAGGCCATAACCGAAGGCCAGGAACAGGCACAGTCCGACCAACAGCACACCGCTGAACGGGTAGTAACGCAGCAGGGGAATGAGCAACAGGCCGGTCCCGGTGGTCAGCATAAGGATCAGGATCAGGCCCAGGCTGGCCTTGAACGGCAATGGTCGGTTCATCGCTGCCAGCATCATCAGCGCCAGCATCGGAGAGAGGAACGGGATGGGCAGGGCCAGACCAAAGCTCGCCGCCAGGCACAGCGCCGTGCCGAAGCTCAAGCGCAGGGCGCGCTGAACCCGGGGCGGGCGCTCAATACGCATAGGACATCCAGCTCATCAGGCGCAGGAACAGGCGACCCAGGATATTCAGCGGGTTACTTTCACTCGGAAATGCCATGACTTCGGCCTGCCCGCCGGACCGGATGCCTTGCGGGCTGGTCAACTCACCGGGCTCGAACTCGATGATCACCGGAAAGCGCTGGGCAGGGCGTAGCCAGTCGCGGCTGTTCTCCACTTTCGGCAGGCTACCCGGCTGAGTGCTCTGACCAACTTCGACGCCATAGCCGACGCTGCGCACATGGCCTTTGAAAATTCTCCCCGGCAGGGCGTCGAGGACGATGGACACTGGCGTCCCGGGCTGGACACTTCCCAGATTGTTTTCGGTCATGTCGGCGCTGATCCACACATCGTGGATGGCGATCAGGGTCATCACCGGCGCACCTGCGGAAGCAAACTGGCCGACATCGGTGCGCAGATCGGTGATCAGGCCGGCCGAGCGCGCGTGGACCTTCGTATTGCTCAAGTCCAGCTCGGCTTTTTCAAGGTTGCTGGCGGCGCTGAGCAACTGGGCGTTTTCGTCTTCGTTACCGCCCTGTTGTTCGCGTGCACGTTGCACTTCGGCCTTGGCCGCGGCGACCTGGCTGATGGATTCTTCCAGGGTTGCGCGGGATATCTCCAGACGTCGCAGCGAGATGGTGCCCGGGTCTTCTCTGTACAGGCGTTCAAGCCGCTGGATGTCCTGGCGTGCCTTGAGCTCGTTGGCCTGGGATGCACGCAGCGACGCTTGTTTGGAGTCGACGCCGGCGGTGTTGGCGCCCACCTGGCGACGGGTTGACTCAAGGTCGGCGCGAGCGCGATCGACGGCAATCTGGTACTGCTCCGGGTTGACTTCAAACAGCAATTCGCCAGCCTTTACGTCCTGGTTGTTGCGTACATGCACCTTGGTCACCCGGCCGGATACCTCGGCGGCCACCGGTACAATGAAGGCCTGCACCCGTGCCTGTTGCGTGTAGGGGGTGTAACGGTCGGCCATCAGGTACCAGACCAGGCTCAGGATGATCAGCACCACCACCCAGTTGATCGCTTTTTTCGCAGGGTCGGCGGCAGGTGTCGGGGCTTTCTCGGCGGCCGGTTGTTGGCTGTCAGTCATTGGCACTTTCCTTCGGTTCGTCGAGCAGATCGCCCCAATCGGTCCGTTCTTGCATTTGTTTGCGGGTGGCCGGGTCGATCATCGGCTGGTCGCTGTACCAGCCTCCGCCCAGAGCCTTGTATAGGGCGATCAGGCTGTTGACCGCGGTGCCACGGTTGACCAGGTAGATATCCTGTTGGGCAAACAGGGCCCGCTGGGCATCCAGCACGCGCTGGAAATCGGAATAGCCTTCGCGGTATTGGGCATTGGCCAGGGTCACCGAACGTTCGGCGGCCACCGATGCATCGCTGAGGATCCGGTCGCGCTCCAGTGCCTTGATCAAGCCGGTCGCGGCATCGTCGGCCTCGCGTGCCGCCTGGCGCACGCTGTCCTGGTAGATAACGATCAGTTGCTGCAAGCGCGCATCCTGCACGCGGACGTTGTTGGTGATCCGGCCGTGGTCGAAGATGTCCCAGCGCAAACTAGGGCCGGCCACCATGTCCAAGGTGTTGGATGCACCGCTGAGTGAGCTGGCAGACCAGACGATGCTGCCCAGCAGGCTGATGGAGGGGTACAGGTCAGTCTCGGCCACACCGATCAACGCCGACTGCGCCGCCACTTGCAGTTCGGCAGCACGAACATCGGGGCGCCGCACCAGCAGGTTGGCCGGCACATCCTGCAAGACCGCAGTATCGAGCAGCGGCACTAAGCCGGTGTTGCGATTGAGGTCAGGGATCGAGCCGGGTGGCTGGCCGATCAGGGTGGACAACGCATTGCGCAAGCTCGCCACCTGGCTCTCGAAATCCGGGATGGTACTGAGGGTGCCCAGGTACTGGGTCTTGGCTTGTTGCAGATCAAGTTCGGCTTCGGCCCCGCTGTTGAACAGGCGCTCGGTGATCTCGTAGCTGCGTTTTTGCAATTTGGCGTTACTGCGGGCGATGGCCAGGCGCGCCTCGGCGGTGCGCAAGGCGTAGTAGTTTTGCGCCAGTTGCGCGTGCAACAGCACCAAGGCATTTTCATAGTTGGCCTGGGCGGCAAACCAGGATGCGTCCGCCGACTCGATGGCACGGCTGAAACGCCCCCAGAAATCCAGCTCCCAGCCGATATCGAAACCGGCGCTGTATTGCCAGAAATGCGTGTCCTGAGGGTTGGCGCCGCCCGATTGTCGACGGTTCAGGTACAGGCTGTCGGCGCTGGCCTGCTGCAATTGCGGGTAGCGTCCACTCAGGGCGATACCCAATTGCGCCCGGGACTCCATGACCCGCAGGCCAGCGAGGTGCAGGTCGGCGTTGTGGGCATCGGCTTCGGCCATCAAATGGTCCAGCACCGGGTCGTTGAACACGCGCCACCATTGGCGGCTGTCAGGTTGCGCGCGTTGTTGGCCGGCGACCTCCAGGGCCGGGCTGTTCCAGTGGTCGACCCAGGGCTGGGCCGGCGACTGGAAATCCGGGCCCAGTTGTACGCAGCCCCCCAGGACGACGGTGCCACAGAGCAGAAGCCGGCTGATGCGAGCAGGGCGTGGCATCAAGCGCAAACTCCTCAGACAGGACGCTGATCGTTCAACGCCTCGATCTCGGGTGTCTCGTTCATTAGCTCGACAGACGGTTGGTCCTGGACCCATTGCCAGAACAATTGGTAGCCCACCGCCAGCGCCACCGGCCCGATGAACAAACCGATGAAGCCGCCGCTTACCATGCCGCCCAGGGCACCAATCAGAATCACCGGCATCGGAACATCGACGCCACGACCCAGCATCAACGGTTTGAGAACGTTGTCGGCCATCCCGGCAATCAGGCTGTAGATGCCAAACACGACGGTGGCCAGGCTGGTCCCTTCGGTGGCGAAGACAAAAGCGATCACCGGAAGGGTCACCAGCAGTACCGGCAATTGCATGATCCCCATCAACAGCGCCACCATGGCCAGTAGCCCGGCACCGGGGACACCCATGAGCACGAAGCCCACACCGACCAGCAACATCTGAATGAACGCGATGCCCACTACGCCCTGGGCGACCGCGCGGATGGTTGCAGTGCAGAGCACGGTAATGCGTGGCCCACGCTCTGGTCCGGAAAGGCGCGAGGTGATGGCCAGGGCGCTTCTTTCGCCGTTTTCGCCATAGGCCATGAACACGCCGGCAATGATCAGGGCGCCGATGAACAACAGAAAGCCCACGCCAACATCGGCCATTTTGCCCAACAAGGTCAGGCCAACGGACTTGATGTAAGGCATCAGCTTCATGAGCACGCTGCTCATGTCGGTGGCGGCCTGCATCCAGTAGCCATAGAGCGGCTCGCCTATGAGCGGCAGGGAAGCGATTTTTTCGCTGGGGAGCGGAATCTGCAACGTATCGGACTTGAGAACCGCCAGGGTGCCCTGGACCGATTCACTGATCGAGGTGCCCAGCAGGTAGATCGGTACCATCAGCAAAGCCAGGGCGACCACCACGATCAGGGTGGCGGCACGACCGTCCTTGTTGACCAGCTTGCGCTTGATGAGCGCATGCAGGGGATACAGGGTAATGGCCAGAATCATTGCCCAGAGCATCAGGTTGAGGAAGGGGTGGAAGATCTGGAAGCAGAACAGTACCAGCACCGTAATCAACCCGGCGCGAATCAGTACATCGAGCAAACCACCGGACAGTGCTCTAGCGGAAATATTAGTGCGCAACATTGTCGAACTCCTTGCTGTGTCACACAGGTTAGCCAGGCCGTTGAAGTTCAACTCTTCCCTACTAAGTGAATCCATAAAGCAGGATCGACGGGCAGCCGTCAAAGCGTTAAAAACCGATAACGCCTTACTTTAAGTAGAGAAAACTTCAATGAGGTACCTACCAAAAACCCAATAGGTAACAGGTGGTTTGTAGTATAGGAGCAGTCGTATATTCCGCCTGTTTATACAGGCTGGAATCCTGCTGCAGTTGATGGGGTCCGCTGCGAGCCCTTGACTGAAGCGGTTTGGAAGCTGAACCAATGGTTCTTTTTCTCTACCGGGCATTTGCCATTGCAGCGGGCTGATCAGAATAATTGCCAACAGTCGCACTCGTCGCAAGAAAATAATCGTCATTAATTATCAATAATCCCCGGTCCGCTTTTTGAGGTTTGTGACACGCTTGGTTTTTGCGGTGCAGGCGCTACAGTGCAGTAGCCCATTGATTTACCTGATGGTCTGGCGCCCAACTATGTTGTTGAACATTTGCGCTTAACATTCCGGCCTTCGGTTGCGGTTTATCTATCTGAAATGAGGACAGTCCCATGGACCGCTTCCAGGAAATGCAGGTCTTCGCTGCTGTCGCCAAGGAGCAGGGTTTTTCGGCGGCGGCGCGGGGTTTGGGTCTGTCGGCGGCCAGCGTCACCCGAGCGGTCGCGGCGCTGGAGAAGCGAATAGGCACACAACTGCTCACGCGTACGACGCGCAGCGTTTATTTGAGCGAGGCCGGTCAGCGATATCTGGAGGATTGTCGGAGAATTCTCGCCGAGGTGCAGGAAGCCGAGGACTCGGCAGCGGGCAGCCATATTCATCCCCGTGGGCAACTGACCATCACCGCACCGGTCTTGTTTGGCGAGCTGTTTGTCACGCCGTTGATGGTGAATTATCTGACGCAATTCCCCGAGGTCTGCATCAACGCGCTGTTGGTGGACCGGGTGGTGAGCGTGGTCGAGGAGGGCGTTGATGTGGCCATCCGCATCGGCGAGCTCCCCGACAGCAACCAGCATGCGATCCGCGTGGGCGAGGTGCGGCGGGTGATCTGCGCATCGCCACAGTTTCTGGCCAGCCATGGTCGGCCCAGGCATCCACAGGAACTGGCCCAGGCGCCGATCATTGCGACATCGGCCATAGGCCAGTTGCGGAGTTGGCCATTCATTGAAGACGGTGAAACCTTGAGTGTGCGGGCTGAACCGCGGCTGGTGGTGACGGCGAATCAGGCGGCCATCACGGCAGCCAGTCTGGGGTTGGGATTCACGCGGGTACTGTCTTATCAAGTGGCGAGCAAGGTGGCTGCCGGTGAGCTGGAAATCATTCTGGCGGACTTCGAACTGCCGCCGTTGCCCATCCATGTGGTCTATCAGGGCGGACGTAAAGCGCCGGCCCGGGTGCGCAGTTTTGTTGATTTCGCGGTGAAGACGCTGCGCGAGCATCCGGCGCTCAAGTGTTGAGTTATTTCACCCAATGAAATAATTGATTGCGTTTTTTGGTGATTCTGCTGTTTTGGTTGAAGGTAGAGTATGCACCTCATCGGCGCTGGTCTCTCCTGAACAGCACCACTCACCCGAGGTGTCGACCATGCAAGCGATCAAACTCTACAACTTCCCACGTTCCGGGCACGCTCATCGTGTCGAATTGATGCTGTCCCTGCTGAAACTGCCGACCGAATTGATCTTCGTTGACCTCGCCAAAGGCGAACACAAGCAACCGGCGTTCCTCGCGCTCAATGCTTTCGGTCAGGTACCGGTGATTGATGATCAGGGCGTGGTGTTGGCCGATTCCAACGCGATTCTGGTTTACCTGGCGCAAAAGTACGGCAACGGTCGCTGGCTGCCGGCTGATCCGGTAGGGGCCGCCAAGGTCCAACGCTGGTTGTCGGTGGCGGCAGGTCCGATTGCCTTCGGCCCTGCCCGGGCAAGATTGATTACTGTGTTCGGCGCGCCTTACAACGCTGCAGAAGTGGTTGCCTATGCCCATACCGTGCTCAAGGTAATCGATCACGAATTGGCCGATACGCCGTATCTGGCTGGCACTGATCCGACGATTGCCGACGTCGCCGCCTACAGCTACATCGCCCATGCGCCTGAGGGCAATGTGTCGCTGGACGAGTACACCAACATTCGTGCCTGGCTGGCCCGCATCGAAGCCTTGCCGGGTTTTGTCGGCATGCCGCGCACCGTCGCCGGCCTGCAAAAAACCGCCTGATGCTGGTGGCCCGGTGTTGCCGGGCCGCCCCGTTCTGCGCCACAGGCGCAAGGGAGCAGCCGTATGGACCGTTCACCCTGGCATGCCGGCGAGAAACAATTGCAGGCGCATGTGGGCGTTGCCGAACGAATGGAGGCGTTCGGTCGTAAGGTGATTCGCAGCGAGATGCCGGACCAACACCGCACCTTCTATCAACAATTGCCGTTCATGCTGTACGCAGCGGTGGATGCCGACGGTCATCCCTGGGCCAGTGTCCTTGAAGGCCAGCCCGGTTTCGCACATTCGCCAGAACCTGGCTTGCTGCAATTTCGCAGTCTGCCGGCTTTTGATGATCCCGCGCAGTTGAGCGAAGGCTCGGCCATCGGACTGCTGGGCATCGAGTTGCACACCCGCCGCCGCAACCGCATCAATGGGCATGTCAGTGCCATGACCATGGATGGTTTCGCGGTGACGGTGGACCAGTCCTTCGGCAATTGCCCGCAGTACATTCAGTTGCGCCAGTTTCGCTCGGTGCCGCTGACCGATCCTGCGACCCGTGCCGCCCAGCATTTCGGCGAACTGGATGACGCGACCAAAGCCATGATCGCCGAGGCGGACACCTTTTTCGTTGCCAGTTATGTGGACGTCGACGGTGAGCGCTCGGTGGATGTTTCTCACCGCGGCGGTCAGGCCGGTTTCGTACAGGTGGAAGGCAATCGCCTGACCATTCCGGATTTCGCCGGCAACCTGCATTTCAATACCTTGGGCAACCTGCTGCTCAATCCCCGGGCCGGGTTGTTGTTCATCGATTTCAATACCGGTGATTTGCTGCAACTCAGTGGGCGCACCGAAATCATCCTGGACGGTCCTCAGGTCGAGGCGTTCCAGGGGGCCGAGCGCCTGTGGACGATCGATGTCGAGCAAGTGGTACGTCGTCCGGCTGCCCTGTCGTTGCGCTGGCGCTTCGACGGCGTTTCACCCACCAGTTTGCTCACCGGTACCTGGGAGCAGGCCAAGGCGCGTTTGCAGGCCAAGGCCCTGGGCGATCAGTGGCGGCCGTTGCGGGTGACGCGGATTGAAGCGCAAAGCCACAGCATTCGCTCGCTTTACCTGGAGCCCGCCGACGGAGCGGGGTTGCCACTGTTCCAGGCCGGGCAGCATTTGCCTTTGCGCTTCAACATTGATGGCGATGTGCATATCCGCACGTACAGTTTATCGAGCGCACCGTCCGATGATTTTTTCCGCATCAGCGTGAAGCGTGACGGACGGGTGTCTACGCATTTGCATGAGCAGATTCGTGTCGGCGACCTGCTGGAGGCGCGGGCGCCGCAAGGGCATTTCACCGTGGCGCCCCATGAGCGTCGACCCTTGGTGTTGTTGGCGGCCGGGGTCGGCATCACGCCGCTGTTATCGATGCTGCGGGAAGTGGTTTACCAAGGGTTACGCACCCGCCGTATCCGGCCCACATGGTTCATCCAGAGTTCGCGCACGCTGGCCGACCAGCCATTTCGCCGCGAACTGGATCGCTTGCTCGAGGATGCCGGTGACGCGGTGCGGGTAGTGCGTTTGCTCAGTCAACCGGAAGCCGAGGCGATACAAGGAGAGGACTTCGACCTCAGTGGACGGATCGACGTCGCGCTGCTCAAGGATCTGCTGACAGTCGAGGACTACGATCAGCCGGATTTTGTGGTCTGCGGTCCCGGGAGTTTTACCCAGGCGTTGTACGACGGCTTGCGCGAGTTGGACATTCGCGATTCGCGGATTCACGCCGAAACCTTCGGCCCGTCCACCTTGCGCCGGCGACCGGACCCCGATGCGGTGGTCATCGAACAACCACCAGCCGCCACCACGTCCGTACCCGTGGTGTTCCAGCGTTCGGCCAAGGAGGCGCGCTGGCAGCCAGACGGCGGCAGTTTGCTGGAGTTGGCGGAAAGCCGTGGCCTGCGCCCGGAATTCAGTTGTCGCGGCGGCTCCTGCGGCACCTGCAAAACGCGCTTGATCAGCGGTCAGGTGCATTACCCACTGCCGCCAGCGGAGGTGCCGGATGATGGACAGGTGCTGATTTGCTGTGCGATTCCGGCGCAGGGCGCGCAGCCATTGGTGCTCGATATCTGAAGGACGATTGCAGGCGAACATTGCCCGTCGGTCGATGGCTGAGTAGGGTGGGCAGAGCCCCGGACGTTGTGGGAGCGGGCTTGCTCGCGAATGCAGTGTGTCAGCAACGGTGATGTTGGCTGACACTACGCCTTCGCGAGCAAGCCCGCTCCCACAAGGTTTGTGGTAAAGCCTTTACTGCAGTTCAGGAACAAGCGTTTCCATGGGTTTTTTCATTCGCTCCATTGTCTTGCTGATAGCGCTGGCGCTGACCACCGGTTGCGAAAGACCGGACGCACCGCCGTTGGATCAGCAACTCTACGTCTGGCAACGGCAGTGGACGCCGGCCCACGACGCTGCCCTCAGGGATAGCCGCGCCGACTTTTCGACGTTGCGGGTGCTGGCCTTGCAGGCCTTTCCCAACGCGGGCTGGAGTCGGGCCCGGATTGACCCGGCACTGCTCAAGCGCGATGGCCGGCCGGTGATTGCGGTGATTCGCCTGGATGGGCAGCTCAAGGCGCTGGATCAGGATGAGATCACAGCGCAAATCCGGCAGGTGATCGGCGACTGGCAGGGACAGGGGCTGAACCTCGCCGGGGTGGAAATCGACCACGATGCCGGTAACGCTCGGCTACCGGAGTACCGCCAATTTCTCGCGCATTTGCGCGGAGCCTTGCCGACTTCGCTGGTACTGAGCATCACCGCGTTGCCATCCTGGCTCGACAGTCGCGAACTGCCGGCGCTGTTATCCACAGTCGACAGCAGTGTGTTGCAGGTGCACGCGGTGAGCGATCCGCGTCGTGGCTTGTTCGATGCTGATCAGGCCCGGCAATGGACGAAGGCCTGGAGCCGTATCACGACGAAACCGTTCTATCTGGCGCTGCCGGCCTATGGCGTGGCGTTGCTGCCGTCGGCGGGTGGCGCGCCCGTTGTGGAAAGCGAAGTGACGGTGGAGCGTGAAGGACTGCGTCGGGAATTACTTGCCGACCCTCAGTCATTGCGCACCCTCGGCACCGAGTTGCGTGCCGATCCACCGAAACATCTGGCGGGCCTGATCTGGTTTCGCCTGCCATTGGCCAACGACCGTCGGGCCTGGAGCTTGACCACTTTGCTCGCCGTGGCGCGTGGTGATGTCCTCAACAGTCAATTGAAACTGAAACTCTCGGCCGACAATGGCCTCTATGACATCGGCATCAGCAACCAGGGCAATCTCGACAGCGCCTGGCCCGAACGCCTGACACTGGCGGTCAGCGGTTGTGAGGGGGCCGATGCCTTGGCCGGTTACGCGTTGCAACAGCGTCCGGATCTGCTTACCTTCACCCGCCTGCGTGATGGCCGAATACCGGCTGGCGGACAGCGTGCCGTTGGTTGGGCTCGCTGCGCACACATTGATCAAGGAGGTTCGAATGTTCACCCGTAACTGGCCGCGTCATTTGCTTTGCCTGAGCCTCAGCCTGCCGCTGGGTTCGGCACTGGCCTGCGGCCCGGACTTCCCCATGCGCCTGCTGGATAACCGTGGTCAGTCGCTGGCGGAGCTGCCGGAAGGCAACTTCAGCTTCGAAATCAGTCGCCTCGGCCACGCCATCAACGGGTTGAAGAACGTCACCGCTGGCGTTGACTACTCGGATGTACCTGACGCTGTAGCGCTGCGCGATCAAGCCGAGCAGGCGGGACTTTCCGCCGAACAACAGGTGCTGGTGAAACACTTGCGCAGCCTGACCGATGCCCGCCAGGTCGAAAGCGAGGGCGCGCAACTGCCGCCTGAGCTCAGGTTGTACCTGGCCGGCGCTGTGGCATTTGCCGCGGGTGATCCTGCCTTGGCTGCCGGGTATTTCAAGAAAGTGCTGGCCCTGCCCGCAGAGCAACGGGCCTCACGCAGTACCTGGGCGGCTTACTCGTTGGGTCGAGCGTTGTTCGCCATGAGCGCCGAAGCCAATGCGGCTCCGGATTTGCTCGAACAATCCCGCGACGCCTTCGAGCAAACCCGGCAACTGAGCATCGACGGCTTCAGTGATCCACTGGAACTGGGTGTCGCCAGCCTCGGTGAAGAAGCCCGGGTGGTGCGCACCGCTGGCGACTGGAACCGCGCCATCGAGTTGTACGCCACGCAGAATCTGCACGGCTCCGCGGTGGGCTACACCTCGTTGAAGCTGTTGATGGCGGACCTGATGACGCTGCCGGATGATCAAGTGGCCGAATTGCTCAAGGGCCAGCCAGTGCAGCAATTGGTGACAGCATCGCTGATCAGTCGGTTGGGGTGGTCGTTCGGTGATCAACCGCCCAACGAACAGAAAATGATCAAGCTGCTGCAAAACAGTACCCGTGGCAGTCTCGAAAACGCCGACCGCCTGGCGGCGATGAATTATCAACAGGGTGATTACGCCAGCGCCAAGGCTTTCCTCGAACAGGCTGGCGATGGTGGGTTGGCCTGGTGGCTGCGGGCAAAACTGGCGGTGCGTGAGGGCGATAAGAGCGCGGCCGCCGCAGCCTATGCCAAAGCGGCGCAGGCCTTCCCGCAGAATGAATCCTGGGGCGAGCGCCGCACACCGGACTTCGATTACGAAACACTCCAGCCCAAATGCCGGGTCGAGGGTGAAAGTGCGATCCTGGCCCTGCAACGCGGGGATTACCTGCAAGCCTTCGATCAGCTGTATCGCAGCCAGAGCATTTACTGGTTCGACGCCGCCACCGTTGCCGAGCGCGTGTTGACCCTCGAAGAACTCAAGCACTACGTAGACACTCAAGTGCCGGCCCCGCCGCCGCTCAGCCAGCAGGACCGCGACAACTATGTGCCCTTGCCGGTGGCGGCGAGTCTGCGCAATCTGCTGGGCCGGCGGCTGTTGCGCGAGGGGCATTACGAGCAGGCGTCGGCGTACTTCGACAATGACGGCTTGCGGCACAAGGCAAAACTGTATGGCGAGCAACGTCTGGCGGCTGATTCAGCCTGGTGGCCGACCCGTCGTGCCGCTGCTCTGTTCAATGCGGCCTGGACGGCACGCGAGTGGGGCATGGACATTCTGGGCTATGAAATGGCGCCGGATTACGCCACGTTCGGCGGTAACTACATTCTCGAAAACACCGAACTCAAGGTCGGTCCTTTGGTGGCCGAGGACGAAGTGAAGCGCCAGCAGGCCAGCGCTGCCCAGCCTGATCAGCGTTATCACTATCGCTTCGTGGCCACCGCGCTGGCGAGCAAGGCGGCGGATAACTTGCCTCACACCAGTCAGGCGTTTGCGGCGGTGCTGTGCGAGGCGTCGGGGTGGAACAGCAGCCTCGAAGAGCAAAGTGCGATATATCAGCGTTATGTCAAAGAAGGGCCTTACGTGGAATGGGCCGCCGATTTCGGCCACCAGTGCCCGTACCCCGACTTCGAAAACGCCGACAAACGCTACGTGACCCAAGTGACCGACGCTGCGCGTTCGGCCTTGCGCCCGTACAAGATGCCGTTACAGGTTGGTAGCGTAGTGGCGTTCGCGGTAGCCGCGCTGTTGATGTTCAAACGTTGCCGCCGCAAGGCGCAGTGAGGTTCAAGCCTGTTGCACAAAGGTCAGCCGCACGGCGAAACCGATCAACAGGCTGCCGAACAACCATTGTTGCAGGCGCTGGGCTGAGGGGCTGCGTTGCAGCCAACGGCCGAGTGCGGCGCCTACCAGGGCGTATGCGCTGTCGAACAGCAACCCGACACTAACCAGCACCACGCCCAAGGTCGCAAATTGCCCGAGCACCGGCCCAGACTGTGGGTCGATGAATTGCGGTAGCAGCACCGAGCAAAACAGCAGTGCCTTGGGATTGAGCAGGTTGGTCAGCAGTCCGCGTCGGATGGCTGCGCCCCAGCGCGGTTTTTCGCCGGTTGGGTCGGCGCTGGTGAGGCTCGGCAGCATCGTGGTTCGCAGGCACTGAATGCCGATCCACAGCAGGTACGCGGCACCGGCCAGGCGTACCACGTCGAACGTCCAGGGCGCAGCCTTGAACAGTGCCGCCAGCCCCAGCGCCGCCAATGCCACATGGCAACCCCGGGCAATGCCCAGGCCCACGGCCGTGGCCAGAGCAGCGCCTTTGCCTTGGCGGGCACCGGTCTGCAACAGCAGGATCATGTCGGGCCCCGGCAACAGGTAGACCACCGCCAGTGCCATGAAAAACAGCCAGAGACCTTGCATGTTGCACCCCATTCGTTGTCGATTTGGTCGTGCCAGTCTAGGGCTGAAGGGCGGGGCAGGTGCTTGCGTTGTCAGCTTCTATCGGGTCATGTATTGGCATAATCTGCCACTTCATCAAGCTTGAACCATCAGGATCTGCCAAACCATGAAACTCGACGCCTACGACCGCAAGATTCTCGCCGCACTGCAACGGGATGGCCGCCTGAGCAATGTGCAACTGGCAGACGAGATCGGCCTGTCGGCATCGCCTTGCTTGCGCCGGGTGCGGATGCTTGAAGAGGCGGGGGTGATTCGCGGCTACCAGGCCAATCTGGATCGCGACGAAGTGGGGTTGGGGCTGACGGTGTTTGTCGGGGTCAAGGTCGAGCGTCATAACGATGAGCAAGCCGAAGCCTTTCGACTGGCGGTGACGGCATTGCCGGAGGTGATTTCGGCGTTTCTGGTATCAGGTGAGTCGGATTTTCTGCTGCAGGTAGTGGTGCCGGACTTGCGTGCCTATGACCGGTTTCTCACCGGGCGTTTGCTGAAGTTGCCGGGGGTGAGCGACATCCGCAGCAACTTTGCGATTCACACGGTGAAGGCGCCGGGGGCGTTGCCGTTGGAGCATTTGCCTCTTTAAACCGAGTCGCCTGCCTTCGCGAGCAAGCCCGCTCCCACAGGTACAGCGCAATCCTTGTGGGAGCGGGCTTGCTCGCGAAGGCGATAAATCAGTCACTGCAACTCTTCAAGTCTTACATCTGCGTCGCCATCCCCTCCACATTCATCGCCGCCTGGCGCAAGGCCTCTGAACGGGTCGGATGTGGGTGGCAGGTCAGGGCGATGTCTTCGGCCGAGGCGCTGAACTCCATGGCCACGCAATACTCGCCAATCATTTCACTGACGCTCGGGCCAACCAGATGCACGCCGAGGACTTCGTCCGTGCGTTCATCGGCCAGCACTTTGGCGAAGCCTTCGGTCTCGTGGTTGATCTTCGCCCGGCTGTTGGCGGTAAAGGGAAACTTGCCGACCTTGTACGCCCGGCCTTCAGCCTTGAGCTGCTCTTCGGTCTTGCCGACGCTGGCCAGCTCCGGTTTGGTGTAGACCACACTGGGGATCAGGTTGTAATTGACCTCGCCAGCCTTGCCGACCATCTGCTCGACGCAGGCCATGGCTTCGTCCTCGGCCTTGTGGGCGAGCATGGGGCCGGACGTCACGTCACCAATCACCCAGACCCCGACGGCTTCGGTGCGATGTCCTTTGTTGGCGAGCATGCCGCGCTTGTCCGTGGCGAGGCCGACGTTCTCCAGGCCCAGACCCTGTGTATAAGGTCGGCGCCCGATGGCCACCAATACGTAATCCGCTTCCAGTAGCTCGGCGGCACCGCCTGCGGCAGGCTCGATGCTGAGCTGCACGCCGGTGGCGGAGGTGGTGGCGCTGGTCACTTTTGAACTCAATTTGAAACTCAAGCCTTGCTTGCTCAGGGAGCGCTGCAGGGTTTTGCCGGCTTCGATGTCCACACCGGGGCAGATCCGGTCGAGAAACTCGACCACCGTTACCTGCGCACCAAGGCGCCGCCATACCGAACCAAGCTCCAGGCCGATCACGCCGGCACCAATCACCACCAGATGCTTGGGCACCTCGGTCAGCGCCAGGGCACCGGTGGAGTCGAGGATGCGTTTGTTATCGATATCCACGCCGGGTAGGGGCGTAGGCTCGGAACCGGTGGCGATGATGATGTCCCTGGCGCTCAGTTCGGTCTTGCCGCCGGCGCTATCGGTCACCGTGACTTTGCCCGGCCCGTCGATGTGGCCCCATCCTCTGATCCAGTCGACCTTGTTCTTACGGAAAAGAAACTCGATGCCCTTGGTCAGCCCGGTAACGCTTTCATCCTTTTGCTTCATCATCTGGTTGAGGTTGAGCACGGGTTTGACTTCGATCCCCAGATTGGCGAATTCCGCGCCCTTGGCCGCGTCGTACAGTTCGGAGGCATGCAGCAACGCCTTGGATGGCATGCAACCGACGTTCAGGCAGGTGCCGCCGAGTGTGGCGCGTCCTTCCACGCAGGCAGCTTTCAGACCCAGTTGTCCGGCGCGGATCGCCGCGTTGTAACCGCCGGGGCCACCGCCGAGTATCACGACGTCATAAGTGCTCATGGATGTACTCCTGGATCGAATGGGGAAGGGATGGGTAAAAGTAGTTCCTGAGTAAAATTACGAACGTAATATGTGCGTTCTGCCGCATTTCGGTCAAGGCTTCAGCCAAGCGACAGGTTGGGCATCTTTAGATAGCGCGCTCGAGTACGAAAATTTCACCATTTTCGTTATATCGTAACGAATTGCCATGCAAGCGAAGACACTCTGGGGTGGTATGCAAGTCGATCTCGATGTTGATGAAACGCCGTTAGCCGGGTTGCCGCGCTTTCAGCAGGCGTTCATTCAAGGGCGGCGTTTGCGCCAGTTCGCCATCGGTGCGGGCGTGCTCGCGACAGTAGGTGTGCTGCTGGCGTTTTTTGCCGTGTTGTTTTCCTCGCAAACACTGTGGCCAACATTGCTGCTGAACCTGAGCATGGCGTTTGTCGTATTGATGGCGGGTTTGCAATCGGCCTGGTGGGTGGCCCAGTGGCGTGCCCGCGCCATGAACCCCGTGGGGAAGGTGATTGCTGTCGACGAATCTGTCGCGCCTTCGGGGTGGTATGAGCGTTTGCTGGACCGGATCAGCCTGCAATCGCAGCACCTGCTAGGGCAAATCGGCGCGCCAACGCTGTGGCTTGGTGGCTGGGGATTGTTGGCGGTATTGGGCGTCGAACAGGCCTGGAACCTCACACTGCCCCCGGCAGCACTGGGGCTGGCAGCCAATGTCGGGGCAGCGTGCTTCTTGCTGTTGGCGTTTGGCCTGTTGGTGATGGAGCGTCATCTGGCGCAGGAAAACAGCGCGAAATGGCCTGAAGCCGCTACGTTGGCGCAATTGATCCGTGTGGCGATCATCAGCCTGGCGCTCGGTGCTTTTTGTCTGTTGTTTGCCGATGAAACCTCGGTATGGCCCGTACACCTGGCGGTGTTGATTGGACTGCTGCCGGGGCTGGTGGCGGCAGAACTGTTGCTGCGCGCGGTGTTGTCATTGTTCAGCCCGCGCCGTGAACGTCTTGAACCAGAGCTACTGGCGCGCAGTTTTATCGCTGACATGTTGCGCTGGCCACCACAGCCATTGCTGGCGTTGCAGCACGAATTGCATAACCGCTTCGGCATCGACCTGCGGCAGATCTGGGCCTTCACTTACATGCGTCGGGCCTTCCTGCCGGTGTTGGCGGTGGTTGCACTTGTTGGCTGGTCGCTGACCGGCATTCACGAAATTGCCCTGCAAGAGCGTGGCATCTACGAACGATTCGGTAAGCCAGTGGAGGTGTTTGGCCCAGGTTTGCATATGGGGTTGCCTTGGCCATTGGGCCGGGTGTTGAGCGTCGAGAATGGCGTGGTACACGAGTTGGCCACCAGTGTTGGCGAAACCACGCCCCCTACTCAGGCAGACCCCGCTGAAGGCCCGGCCCCGGCAGTTGCCAATCGTCTGTGGGACGCCAGCCATGTGAACGACAAGTCCCAGGTGATCGCCAGCAGCCGAGCCGACAAGCAGAGCTTTCAGATCGTCAACATGGACGTACGCTTCGTCTATCGCATTGGTCTGAGCGATGAGGCGGCGTTGGCTGCGACCTATAACAGTGCCGATGTACCGATGTTGATTCGCAGCACCGCCAGCCGAATCCTGGTTCACGACTTCGCCTCGCGCACTCTCGACGGATTGCTTGGCGAGGACAGGGTAGGGCTGGCTGAAGAGATCGGCCGCGCGGTTCAGGCGGACCTGCAAAAACTCGACAGCGGCGTGGAAATTCTCGCCACGGTGGTCGAGGCGATTCACCCCCCGGCCGGAGCAGCCAACGCCTATCACGGCGTGCAAGCGGCGCAGATTGGCGCGCAAGCCTTGATCGCCCGTGAACGTGGTGCCGCTGCTGAAGCTACCAATCAGGCGCAGTTGCAGGCCAGCATCGCCCGCGATCAGGCGACGGCCAGCGCCCGCGAAATCAATGCTGGCGCTCAGGCAGCGGACCTGAAATTCAACGCCGAACAGAAAGCCTATGCCAGCGCCGGTCAGGCCTTTGTGCTGGAACAGTATTTCAGCCAGCTATCCCAGGGTTTGGCCAATGCTAGATTGCTGGTTCTCGATCATCGTCTGGGCGGCAGCAGCAATGCGCCGACTATCGACCTCCGTACGTTCACGCTGCCGGTTGACCCTGCGCCGTCGCGTAAAACCGCTCAGCCAGGAGCTGCCAATTGAGCCAGTCCCATACTCACGATCACGATGACCACGCCGGCCACGATCACGGCCATGGCGGGCACCATCACCACGGCCATCATCATCACGGCGATCCGCAGGAGGCCGGTCCATTCCCATGGCGTCGGATGGGGTGGGCGGCATTGCTGGTGGCGTTTGCGGTCGCTGCCGCGAGCCTGGTGCAGGTGCGCTCGGGTGAGGCCACGGTGATCACGCGCTTCGGCAACCCCTCACGGGTCTTGCTGGAGCCGGGACTGGGCTGGCGCTGGCCGGCACCGTTCGAAGCAGCGATCCCTGTGGATCTGCGGCTGCGTACCACGTCGAGCGGTTTGCAGGATGTCGGCACGCGGGACGGTCTGCGCATCATCGTTCAAGCCTATGTCGCGTGGCAGGTGCAGGGCGATCCGGACAATGTGCAACGTTTCATGCGGGCGGTGCAGAACCAGCCCGATGAAGCCGCGCGGCAGATTCGCACCTTTGTCGGCTCCGCGCTGGAAACCACCGCCAGCAGTTTTGATCTGGCGAACCTGGTCAATACAGATGCCAGCCAGGTACGCATCGCCGATTTCGAAACACAACTGCGCAAGCAAATAGATCAGCAGTTGCTCACCACTTATGGTGTGCGCGTGTTGCAGGTCGGTATCGAGCGATTGACGCTGCCTTCGGTGACGCTCACCGCGACGGTCGACCGGATGCGTGCCGAGCGCGAAACCATCGCTACTGAGCGCACGGCCGTCGGCAAGCGTGAAGCCGCGCAAATTCGTTCCGCCGCCGAGCGTGATGCGCGAATTGTGCAGGCCGATGCCACGGTGAAAGCAGCAGATATCGAAGCGCAATCGCGCGTCGAAGCGGCGCAGATTTATGGCCGCGCCTACGCGCAATCGCCGCAGCTCTACAACCTGCTGCGCTCGCTCGACACCTTGGGCACGGTGGTGACGCCAGGAACCAAGCTGATTCTGCGTACCGACGCCGCACCGTTCCGGGTGTTGGTTGACGGTCCGCCGAGCTTCGACAACAAGTCCGGATCGCAGCCATGAGTTTGGTTCCACGTGGAACAAATGAGTTGAGCAGCCCCTGGATTCAGGCCGGGCGCTTGGCGTTTCTCGCCCTCTACGCGGTGACGGTGTTGGCGGCATTGGCGTGGGCGTTTTCCAATGTGCGGCAGATTGATCCGCAGAATCGCGCAGTGGTTTTGCATTTCGGCGCGCTGGATCGCATTCAGAATGCCGGGCTGTTATTGGCCTGGCCACAACCGTTCGAGCAGGTGATTTTGTTGCCGGCGGCGGATCGGGTGATCGAGCGCCGAGTGGAAGGCTTGTTGCGCAGTGGTGCCGCGATGCAGGCAGATCGCGTGGCCAGTTTTGCCACACCCATCAGCGATGCCCTCGCAGGTTCCGGCTATCTGTTAACGGGGGATGCCGGAGTGGTGCAACTCGATGTGCGGGTTTTCTACAAAGTCACCGAGCCCTATGCATTCGTGCTTCAAGGCGAACACGTGTTGCCGGCACTGGATCGTCTGGTGACCCGCAGTGCGGTCGCGCTCACGGCCGCACGGGATCTGGACACTATCCTGGTCGCTCGTCCGGAATTGATCGGCGCTGATAGCCAGGCGGCGGAACGGCGCGAGCGCTTGCGTGGCGATCTGGTGCAGGGCATCAATCAACGGCTGGCCGAACTCACCGCAACGGGGCAGGGCTTGGGGATCGAAGTGGCGCGGGTCGATGTGCAATCGAGTCTGCCCAGCCCTGCGGTGAACGCTTTCAACGCGGTACTGACGGCCAGCCAGCAAGCCGATAAGGCCGTCGCCAATGCACGCACCGAAGCCGAGAAGTTGACGCAGACCGCCAACGAGCAAGCCGACCGTACGCTACAAGTGGCCCATGCCCAGGCGAGCGAACGACTGGCCAAAGCCTCGGCAGATACCGCCACAGTATTGAGCCTGGCCAAGGCTCAGCAGCAGGGGACTGACCCGCAAATGCTGCTGCGCATTTATCGCGAGCGGATGCCGAAAATTCTCGGCCAGGCTGGCTCGGTCACGACTGTCGATCCCAAAGACGATTCCCGCCTGATCATTCAGGGACCTGCACAATGACTGCTCAAACAACCGCTGCACCGAGCCTGTTGTCATCGGCCGAACAGCGCCGCGCCGCGCGCCAGTTGACCCTGGCCATGCTCGCGTTGGGCCTGCTCGCGCTGGGCTTGATCTGGCGTTGGCTGGCGCCGGAGCAGACTGGTGTCAGTCAACTGCTGCTGGGTTTTGCCTCGTTGCTGGTCGCCGTTCCGGTCATGCGTTCAGCCTGGTACAGCCTGCGCTATCCAAGCCTGCACGGCATCACCGATCAATTGATTGCCCTGGCCATGCTGGGTGCCTGGGCCACCGGGGATCTGCTGACGGCGGCCCTGTTGCCGATCATCATGATCTTCGGGCACGTGCTGGAGGAGCGCAGCGTGATCGGTTCCCAAGAGGCGATTCACGCCCTCGGCAAACTGACCCGCAGCCACGCGCGCAAGGTTCAGGCGGACGGCTCCATCATCGAAGTCGACAACGGTACGCTCAAGGCGGGCGACCTGGTCGAGGTCCGTGCCGGGGACAGGGTGCCCGCGGATGGCCGGGTGTTGTCCGGCCAGGCCAGCCTGGACACCGCCTCCATTACCGGCGAATCGGTACCGATGGAGGCGGGCGTCGGCATGTCGGTGTTCGGCGGCGCGATCAACCTCGACGGTCTGCTACGGATCGAAGTGACCCGCATCGGCCAGGAATCGACCCTCGGCAAAGTCATCGCTCTGATGCAAAACGCCGAGCGCTCGAAACCGCCGATCACTCGTCTGCTGGAGCGTTACGCGGGCAGCTATATGGTGCTGGTGTTGCTGCTGGCGGCGGTGACCTGGTTCATCACCAACAACGCTCAAGCGATGCTCGCGGTGTTGGTGGCGGCCTGTCCTTGTGCGCTGGTGTTGTCGGCGCCGGCCACGGCGATTGCCGGGGTGGCGGTAGCGGCACGCCACGGGATTCTGATTCGCAGTTCTGCGTTCCTTGAAGAGTTGGCGGACCTGACTTCGCTGGTGGTCGACAAGACCGGGACGCTGACCTTCGGCACCTTGCGGCTGCAATCCATCGACAGTCCGCTGGAGGATCGCAGTCATCTCCTGACGCTCGCCGCCAGCCTTGGCTCGGCCAGCAGTCATCCGGTCAGTCGTGCTCTCGCGGGGTTGGTGACCCAGGAGCATTTCCTGCTGCTTACTGACATCCATGAGCGCCAGGGCCTGGGCGTGGTGGCGATGACCGGGCAGGGCGAAGCGGCGCTCGGCCGGCCGGAGCTGTTCGCGCAACTGGGCATCAGTACAACGGAGGTTCCCGATCACGACGGTCCGATTGCCGGGCTGGCGCTCAACGGTGAATTTCTCGCCTGGTTGTTGTTGGCCGACAGCGTCAAACCCGAGGCGCAATTTGCCTTGGGTGAGTTGCGCGACCTCGGGTTGGGTCGCCAGGTGTTGCTCACCGGTGACCGGCACAGCGTCGCACAAACGCTCGCCCGGGATGTCGGGATCAGTGATGTCGAAGCGCAGGCACTGCCCGAAGACAAACTGAAGCGTGTGCTCAAGGAAATCGACAGCGGTTTCCGGCCGATGGTGGTCGGTGATGGGATCAACGATTCCCTGGCCCTCAAGGCTGGCGTGGTGGGTGTCGCCATGGGCGCGGGCGGTGCGGACATCGCCTTGGCATCGGCGGATATCGTGCTGATCGGCAGTGACCTGCGCCGCCTCGGTACTTGCGTGCGCCTGAGTCGTCAGTGCCGCCAAACGTTACAGGTGAATGTGATCATCGGGCTAGGCTGGACCCTGGCGATCGTGGCCTTCGCCGCGTTCGGCTGGCTTGGCGCTGCCGGGGCGATGATTGCGGCGTTGCTGCACAACCTCAGCACCTTGCTGGTGTTGGGCAATGCCGGTCGTTTGCTGCGGTTCCAGGAGCCACTGCTCAAGCTCAAGGATGAAGCCTGAAGGCGAATGCTCTAAACCGGGCAATCACGGGGGGCTTCAACTTTTTAGAACTGTGCGCCCGGTTCGTAGTCTTTGAAGATGAGGGCACATCATTTTGTGCGTTCGCGGCGGCCGGTTCTGGCGTCGCGAATCATTGAAAACGGCTATTAATTCGATAGCCAGCTATTTTTCAAAGATGGTCTACCCTCTGTTTAGACGTCTGAAACAAGGGGGCTTCTCCATGCTCGCGCATCTTCCACCGGCCTTACAGAATCTGCAATTGCCGCTTCGCCTGAGACTCTGGGATGGCCATGAATTCAATCTGGGGCCGACGCCCAGTGTCACGATTGTGGTCAAGGACCCACAAATGGTCACCCAGTTTACCCATCCAAGCCTGGACGCCCTTGGTGCTGCATTTGTCGAAGGCAAACTTGAGCTTGAAGGCTCCATCAGCGATGTGATCCGCGTCTGCGATGAATGGAGCCAGGCGTTGCTGGATGAAGGCGACGACAATCAGCCGGTTCGTAACGCCCACGACAAAGAGATGGACGCCAAGGCGATTTCCTACCACTACGACCTTTCCAACGCGTTCTATCAGCTGTGGCTCGACAGCGACATGGCATATTCCTGCGCCTATTTCGAGACCGGCAGCGAATCCCTGGAACAAGCCCAGCAAGCCAAGTTCCGTCATTTGTGCCGCAAGCTGCGCCTGCAGCCCGGCGAGTATCTGCTGGATGTGGGTTGTGGTTGGGGCGGATTGGCGCGTTTTGCTGCGCGAGAATTTGGCGCGAAAGTGTTCGGCATCACCCTCAGCAAGGAGCAGTTGGCCCTGGCCCGGGAACGCGTAAAAGCGGAAGGCCTGGAGGACCTGGTCGAACTGCAACTGCTCGACTATCGCGATCTGCCGCAGGATGGCCGTTTCGACAAGGTTGTCAGCGTCGGCATGTTCGAACACGTCGGTCACGCCAATCTTGCCGAGTACTGCAAGACCCTGTTCGGCGCGGTGAAAGACGGTGGCCTGGTGATGAACCATGGGATCACCGCCAAATACACCGACGGCCGTCCGGTGGGACGCGGTGCCGGTGAATTCATTGGAAAATATGTGTTCCCCAACGGCGAGTTGCCGCACTTGTCGATGATCTCTGCCGAGATCAGTGAAGCCGGGCTGGAAATCGTCGACGTCGAGAGCTTGCGTCTGCACTACGCACGTACGCTCGATCACTGGAGCGAACGCCTGGAGGACAACCTCGAAGCGGCCTCCAGACTCGTACCGGAACAAGCCCTGCGTATCTGGCGACTGTACCTGGCCGGTTGCGCTTACGCCTTTGCCCGGGGCTGGATCAACCTGCACCAGATTCTCGCGGTGAAGGCCCACGCCGATGGCAGTCATGAACTGCCATGGACCCGTGACGATATCTACCTCTAGAGAACCGGCGAAATAAGCCGGGCGACCCGCATGCCGACCTGCTGCAGGCGGTGAGTCTCCCGGCCTTCTCCTTTGGCGATTTCGTGGGCGTTGGCGAAATCATCGTTGAGCATCTGTTCCACCTCTGCGGCAAAGGCGCTGTCGACGGTCAGCAACATCACTTCGAAATTCAGCCGGAACGAACGGTTGTCCAGGTTGGCGCTGCCGATGGCGCTGATTTCGTGGTCGATCAACACCACTTTCTGGTGCAGGAAACCGGGCTCGTAACGGAACACCCGAACACCGGCGCGCACGGCTTCGAAGGCGTAGAGGCTGGAGGCGGCGTAGACGATTCGATGGTCGGGTCGAGACGGCAACAGCAGCCGCACATCCACACCCCGCAGGACCGCCAGACGCAACGCTGCGAACACGGCTTCATCGGGGATGAAATACGGGCTGGTGATCCAGATCCGTTCCGTCGCCGCATGGATCGCTTCGACAAAGAACAGAGAACAGGTTTCGTAGGCGTCTGCCGGCCCACTGGCAAGCAACTGGCACAGTACGCCGTCTTCCGGATAAACCTCGGGCAGGATCAGTGGCGGCAGGGCATGAGCCACCCAGAACCAGTCTTCAGCGAAAGACTCCTGCATGCACGCCACCACTGGCCCGCGCACTTGCACGTGGGTATCGCGCCAAGGGGCCAGGGGCGGTTTCTCGCCCATGTATTCATCACCGACGTTGTGCCCGCCAACGAAGCCGAGAATGCCGTCCACCACCACAATTTTGCGATGGTTACGGAAGTTCACCTGAAAGCGATTGAACCAGCCATTACGGGGGCCAAAAGCCTTGACCTCGACCCCGCCATCACGCAAGGCCTGCACGTAGCCGTTGGGTAGGGAATGGCTGCCGATTCGGTCATACAACAGATAGATCGCTACGCCTTCGGCGGCTTTCTTCAACAGCAAAGTCTGCAGGCGTTGACCGAGACGGTCGTCGTGGACGATGAAAAACTGGATCAGCACGGCCTCTTTCGCTTGGCCGATGGCATCGAAAATGGCCTCGAACGTCGACTGGCCGTTGATCAACAACCGCATCTGGTTATTGGCCAGGCAGGGCATGTGTCCGAGCTTGGGCATCGCTCTGAGCGAGGCGTAGGCAGAAGAAGCGCGGGCGGTGAGGGCTTCTTCTACCCAGGGCCGCCAGTTGAGTTCGGAAACAGCCTTGCGCATCTCGTCGTTGGCCTGCCGCCGGGCCTTGATGTAGCCATCAAAGGTGCTGCGGCCGAACATCAGGTAAGGGATCAGCGTCAGGTAAGGGATGAAAAACAGCGACAGGGCCCAGGCGATCGAGCCTTGGGCGGTACGGACGGTCAACACGGCGTGTATGGCCGCAATCATGCCCAGCGAGTGCAACAGGGCGATGGTATAACCGAAAATATGTGGTCCGAAGTAATCCATGGGGGCTGCCTTGCTCCTGAAGATTCAGTGCTTAACAGACCATGTTCCGTGCAGAATGTCGCTAATTAATTCGACCATGAACCGAAGCCCGCGGCTGACGTCTAACGGCCACTACTGATCAGGAGTTACTCGATGAACGTTCGTCTGCTGGGTTTGGCCATGGCACTGGGTTTGGCACTTCCTGTGGCGGCTCACGCGCAAATGCTGCAACCAGGATTGTGGGAGCTGACCACGAGCAACATGAAGGTCGACGAGCAGAATATGCCGGACCTGCAATTGATCCTCGGCCAGATCCAGAACCAGATGACTCCCGAGCAGCGTGCGCAGCTGGAAAAGCAGGGCATCACCATGGGCGGTAAAGGGATCCGGGCGTGCCTGACCCCTGAACAGGTCAAGACCGACAACATTCCGCTGACCGATCCGCAGTCGGGCTGCAAACAGGAAATCACCGACCGCTCCGGCAATCAGTGGAAATTCCGTTTCAGCTGCCCGAAAGCCCAGGGAGCCGGCGTGGCGACGTTCCTCAGTGATCGTGAATTCACCACCAAGGTCAACGGGACGTTCAACGCCACCGGCATTCAGCAGAAGGGCAGCCTCGAGTCCCGCGCCGTCTGGTTGGGGCAGGATTGCGGCACGGTGAAGCCAAGAGCTTAAAAAGCTTCGCGAGCAGGCTCGCTCCCACATTGGTTATGTGTCGCACACAAATCCCCTGTGGGAGCGAGCCTGCTCGCGAAAGCGTCCATTCAACCGCCCTGAATCCCCGGCCGACTTAACCACTCACACGCCGCCTCGACAGCCATCCGGCCAAAATCCTCCCCCGTGCGACTGCGCACACTGACGAACCCCCCAGCCTGTTCCATTTCGCCAACCACGACCAGGAACGGCACGGTCTGGCTGTGCTGGCGAATCTTGTAGCGGACCTTTTCGTTTCGCAGGTCGGCCTTTGCATGCACGCCTTTTTGGCGCAAGGACTCGGTCACCGCTTGTGCATAAGTCGCCTGACGTTCATCCATGCTCACGACGACCACATGGGGTGGAACGCGCCAGTGTTGCAGCTCCTGATGGCTGGACCAGCAGGTGCCGTAGATCCGTTGTTGCAACGTGCCGCTGATGTGATCGAGGGCAAACGCCTGCAAGACTTTGGTGGTTGGGACGTGCGGTCCATGGCTCTGGTACTCGGCGTCCCCCAGACGGTACAGCGACACGGCTTCGCGCGCCGGCCGACGACGGATCGAGTGATTGGTTGCTGCCAATGACTGCATACGCGCTTCGATTAGAGGCAGGTCTGCGGGGGTCAGCGGTTGCTCGACTGCAAACTCGTAATAGAAACCGTCACCCAGTTCCTTTCCCGCACGCAATTGCGCATGAGGGTGGAGTTGCTTGACTGCCATGGCCAGCATCAATGCACAGGAGCGACGCAGGATCTCCAGGCCGTCCGGCTCCCGGGGGGTGACAATGCTGACCCGGGCATCCGCCTCGATCAGGTATTCGCAGTCCACCAGTACACCATTGACCCTTCCCGCGACGGCCGCGATGGCCAGTTCGGGGCCGATGCTGGCGGCCACCTCGTGCACGGACAGCGGCTGGTCGTACTCACGCAATGAACCATCGGGCAGGGTGATCTGGATCATGGTCGGCGTACTCTGGTGCTTCTAACGAGCGTTATCGCATAAACCGTAGGGGTGCTTCATTAAGACGTTTGTCATGCCAGGCAATTTGTCCTGACACGATGGCTGGTTTTGGCCGCCAGTGTGGTGATTGGCAAAATCTGGTCCGCGACCGGTTCCAGCAACGCGGGCATTGCGAATCAGCGCGCTACTCATGCTCAGAACTCGTTTTGCAGGGCCTTGTAGCCGCGTACCAGGTCGACGTTGGTGCGCGCCACATCTTCGGAAAATTCCGAAGCACTGACGCTCACCGGCGGGTATTGCGAGAGGTCGGTGTTGGGGCCGATCCGCGTGGTGGAAGGTACGTAGAAAGCTTCAGGCAGGTCACGACCATCGACCACCGAGTTGTGCCGCACCACGCAACCGTCACCGACCACGCAGTTGAACAGCACGCTGTTGAAGCCGATGAACACTCGATTGCCAACGGTGCAGGGCCCATGAACGATCGAGCGGTGGGCGATGGAACTGAATTCGCCGATGGTCACCGCCGCACCGGATTTGGAGTGGATCACCACGCCGTCCTGGATGTTCGAGTTGGCGCCGATGGTGATCGGCTGCATGTCGCCCGAGTCATCGACTTCGTCAGCACGTATCACCGCGTAGGGGCCGACGAACACGTTCTCCCCGATCACCACTTTGCCGCAGATGATTGCCGTCTTGTCGACGTAGGCCGATTCGGCAATCAGCGGTAAATCTCCAGAGGGGTTCTTGCGGATCATGGCTTGCTCAACGCGTTGTAAAGGGTGTTGAGGTTGTACTCGAACAACCCTGTGAAGGTGCTGGCCGGACCACTCGCCGCCAGGGCATCGGAGTACAGCGTGCCGCCGATCTGAGCGCCGCTTTCATCCGCGATCTGCTTGAGCAGGCGGGCGTCCTTGATGTTTTCCATGAACACCGCCTTGACCTTGGCCTGACGAATCTGGGTAATCAGTGCGGCCACTTCGGCGGCTGAAGGCTCGCGCTCGGTTGAGAGTCCTTGAGGTGCCATGAACTCGATGCCGTAGGCTTGGCCGAGATAACCGAAGGCATCATGGGACGTCACGACCTTGCGGTTGCCCGGTGGCAGTGAGCCGAGTTTGGCCTTGGCTTCGGCGAGCAGGGTGTAGACCTGTTTCAGGTACAGCTGGCTGTTGCGCTCATAGTCGGCGGTGTTCGCCGGGTCAGCGGCGATCAGCGCTTTGGTGATGTTGGTGATGTACAGCTCGGTGTTCGCCAGGTTATGCCAGGCGTGCGGGTCGGGAACGGTTTCGCCGTCTTCATCCAGGCTACGGGGTATGACACCGTGGCTTGCGCTGATGACCGGCGCCCGAGTCTCCGTGCTCGTCACCAGGCGATCCAGCCAGGGCTCGAAACCCAGGCCGTTCTTGATGATGAGCCTGGCCTTGAGCAGCGCTTTGGCGTCGTCCGGTGTCGGCTCGTACGTGTGCGCATCCGCGTCCGGGCCGACCATGTTGGTGATCTGGATGTGATCCTTGCCAACCTGCCGGGTCATGTCGGCAAGGATGCTGAAGCTGGTGACCACCTGAAGTTTTTCGGCGGCAGACAGTGACATCGACACCATCAAGCTGAACAGCACAAGTAAAGCGCGCATCGGTTAACACCTCATTGGGATGTGAGCAAAGGCGGGTGGCGCAGCAAGCCGTGCACCGGCCCAAACACCACGGACAACAGATATCCACCGCCGGCCACCAACACGATTGCCGGGCCACTGGGCAGCGAGTAATAGAACGAGATCAATAAACCGAGCCATACCGAGAGGCTGCCGAGCACGGTGGCGACGACGATCAGTATTGGCAGGCGGCGACTCCAGAAACGTGCCGCGGCGGCAGGCAACATCATCAGGCCGACTACCATCAACGCGCCGATCGCCTGGAAGCCGATGACCAGATTCAACACCACCAGCGTCAGGAATACGCCGTGGGCCAGTGGGCCGAGTCGGCTGACGGTTTGCAGAAAAAGCGGGTCGAGGGTGTCGAGCAGCAGTGGTTTGTAGATCAGTGCCATGGCCATCAGGCTCAGGCCCGAGACCCAAAGCATGCCGGTCAAGGTCGGGCCGTCGACTGCCAGCGCGGAACCAAACAGCAGGTGCAACAGGTCCAGGCGTTTGCCGGCGATGCCGAGAATCAGCACGCCACCGGCCAGGGAAATCGGGTAGATCGCCGCAAGGCTGGCGTCCTCTCGCAGGCCGGTGCGTCGCGTAATCCAGGCCGCGAGGCCTGCCATGCTCAGGCCCGCGCCGAGGCCACCGATGGTCAACGCCGGGAGGCTCAACCCGGCAAACCAGAAACCTAACGCCGCACCGGGGAGGATGCCGTGGGCGACGGCATCACCGATCAGGCTCATGCGTCTGAGGATCAGAAATACCCCCAGGGGCGCCGTGCTGCATGCCAGGACCAATCCACCGAGAAGCGCTCGGCGCATGAACACGAATTCGTGGAACGGTTGCCAGAGATGCGCGGCAGCGATCATCAGGCCACCTGCGATTGAGGTTGTTGGCGGATCAGTTCGGCGCTCGGGCCGAATACACAACCGTTGCTTTTGATCAGCAATGTATGTGGGATGTGCTCGCGAACAGCGGCGAGGTCATGGCACACGACCACCAGTGTCCGGCCGTCGAGGTGCCAATCGTGTATGTGTTTCCAGAGCAATGCCTGACCGAGTTCATCGAGGGCCGCGTGGGGTTCATCGAGCAACAGCACGGGTGCGTCTGTCAGGCTCAATCGGGCGAGCAGGGCGCGTTGCAATTCGCCGCCGGAAAGGGCCATCAAGGGTCGATCTTCCAGGCCATTCAGGCACCAGTTTTCGAGGACGGTTGCCAGTCGTTGGCTACGGATTACCGGTGATTGTTTGTTGCCCCAGAAACCGGCGGCGACCAATGCCTGAAGGCTGATCGGAAATTGCCTGTCCAAGTGTTGTTGCTGGGGCAGGAACGACACACCGCCCTTGAGTGGAACCTCCAGTCGAACCTTTCCGGCCAACGGTTTTTGCAGGCCGGCGATGACCTTCAGCAGGCTGCTTTTCCCGGAGCCGTTCGCACCGATGATGGCAGTCAGGCTGCCATTCGACAGTTCGAAGTCCAGCGCTGGCGTCAGTGGCTGCCCCAGTGCGCCCCAGCGCAAGGCGTGGCAACCGATCATGCGACCTCCCAGTTGAAACGGCTTTCGGCTACGGCGTCGTGGGCGTGCAGGCTTTCGGCGTGGATCACACGAATGTGGAAGGCGTTAATGCCCGTGGAGCGCTTCAGGGCCAGATTCAAGCGGCGTGCGGCGTCCTCACAGAACATCAGGTTCTGACCATTGGCGAGGGCGAAGGCCTGTTCGTCGGCGCGTTTTACCGCTGTTTGAACGGCTGTGCCGAGTGCGGCTTCAGCGTCATTGATGACGGCAATCAGAGGCAACTCGTCCAAAAAATCAGCCAGCCGTACGCGCAACTTTGCGCTGCTGCGTTGGCTGTGAGGTGTGGCGACGATGCCATTCGTGGAGCCGAGCCACGCTAAAACGTCGGCGTGTTGCAGTGGCTTGTTGGTGAAATCATCGACGAACTGCTGCTGAATCAACTGTCGAGAAAGAGCAGCAGAACACGGGCAGGTTGAGGAATAAGGCACCTCGATTTTTAGTTCCACGTGGAACATTGCGTTTTTCAAACGTGCTTCGATGCTGATCGGATAGCTTTTCCAGCCCGCCAATGGACTGATTAGCGCGGGCCTTTTCAGCAACAAATCGGCGTGAAGGGTCAAGTGGGCGCTGCTGGACAGCCCTTCATGGCTCTCAAGAAAACGCTGCAAAACCCGCCGCAATAAAGCCGCTGAAAGGCTTTCCTGTTCCAACAATTCAAGTGCCAGATAGAGCCGTGACATGTGAATGCCACGCGCGTTGCCATCGTCGAGGCTCACGCCGGCATCGGCCTTTGCATTCAGTCGTTGGCCCTCAAACAAAACGGGAAGAGCAATGCCGCACATGCCCACCCACTCCAGTGGCAGGGCTTGGCGTGAGGCCTGCGCGGCGATATCCGGCAGAGTCAGCGCATTCATGAGCAGGTCCATCGTGGGAGTTGATTGGTAATGTTATAGTATTACGATCAAGTCGACGATGCCTTTTTCATGAACAGGTCTTCATCATGCACAGACGTCATTTGCCTGGCAGCAAGAGCAGAAAAACAAGCCGGCCTAACAGCCAGCGATCCGGCTGCAGGTGAACCTGGCGCTGCTTCCGCCGGAGCTGGAAAACCGGTTGATCGTGGTCCAGCCGACGCGCCGGTTGTAGCCAACCCAGGTCTCGCCGTCGGAAGCGATACCGGTGAAAAACGTAAGCTGGCCGTAGCGGCTGCTGGTCTGTGCCCAATAGCGTTTTCCGGCTACTTCGAAACCCCGCAAATAGATCGTGCTTCCGGCGGTATTGACGCTGTAGGCGTTGCCATCCGCATCCACGCAGGCCAGCAGGTTGGCGCTGCGAGTGCACTTGGCCAGGCTCGGGACCTGTGCCATCGCGTCGGCAGCCACCAGCAGGGACAGCATGATCAATACGGGTTTAAGGGCGTTGCACATGGGCTTTCTCACGAAGGCAGCGGCGTTCAGCATCCTGTCGTTCAGCCCTGCTGAGCAAGAGGGGATGGTTTATTTGTGTTGTTACAGTATAACATTATGTAAGCCCGACACAGCGACCGGGCATCCCTGTGAGGAATATGCAGATGTCCAATCGACTCCCCGTGACCGTTCTCTCCGGCTTTCTTGGTGCCGGAAAAAGTACACTTCTTAATTACATACTACGT
>Ga0247818_10000218_pt1 | contig 35188 bp, 35 predicted proteins | sample 13C_Glucose_Day1_FD_192424 | JGI IMG/M metagenome (GOLD analysis project Ga0247818, IMG submission 192424) | Soil microbial communities from agricultural site in Penn Yan, New York, United States - 13C_Glucose_Day1 | ecosystem: Environmental > Terrestrial > Soil > Agricultural land | place...
TTCGATCCGAATAAAAATCGTCGTGATGACAACGAATATTTTGAGGAAGAGATTGAGTATGATCCAAACAATCCGAATGAGCCTGTAAGAAAGAAAAAGGAAGAAGAGCAGACCGTCGCGATTGATGAAATCTACCGCATGATTAAACAGCTGTCGCATCCCGACAAGATCATGCGTTTCAGTGCCGCCGACAAACAGAAAATCGTTGCAATATTCCACGAATCAACCGAGTTCATGGAAGACGATAATCTGGAAGCGTTGGTATTCAGTTACGTCAAGCTGCGAATCTTTCGGCACGAACCGCACAAGATTCCGGATTACATTGAATCGTTTATGCGTAAACGCCATTCGCAAATCCTGCGCCATATGGCATTCCTTATGGAAAAGCCTTTTACACCGGCAATCCTCGAATGGCGCGATGGCAATGAAGCGTGGGCAATTATTCTGTTTAAACGCTACCTGAAAGAGGATGCGCGGCAACGTGAATTGAATGCACAACGCGAACAAAGCGATGAAGAATTCTTCGCTGATTAATCATTACAAATGCAATACAAAGCGGGGGCCTATATGGCCCCTTTTTTGTTGCCTGAAATCCCCTTTGCGTAATTTAAATACAGGAAATGCGTTTATTCGCGATTCTCAATTTCCCGTATTCCAACCATATAAGGGGATTCACCCATGGCTTTTACCAACTCCAGCGCTGGGGTTTATGATCAGGATCGCGACGTAAGTCAACGCGGTTCGCCGGTCATTAGCTCTATTGCGGCTGCTGTGATCGAGTCCGCTCGCGGCTCTACGTCGGAATGGATTTACGTTACCGATACGCAAGATTTGAAGGAAAAGTTCGGTGACAAGAACTATTCCAAATACGGCTACGGCATGCATTGCGCAGAACACGTTTTGGTGCAAACCGCAATGTGGATTAAACGTGCAGTAAACGCCGATACCGCCCGCACCGCTGGCGCCTACCTTTCGGTTGACGATAGCGCTGCATTGGAACCAGTTATTAAACTGGTGAATTTCGACGATGGAACCAACAAACCGCAAGGCGTATTGGGGAATCCGCTCGACGTGTTGGGTTTCAACGTAAACGAGCCGGGCGTTAAAAACGCTTTGCTTTACGTTTGCGCGAATAGCCCCGGCGATTGGGCAGGCGCACTGACTGTATTGGTTCGTCCGGCAAACCCGGAAGGAACCGAAGTCGGTGAATTCAATGACCCAACGCATTTCTATCTGGAAGTTTTCCTGAATTATCAGGGCAGCGCCAGCATTCCGGTTGAATCGTATCTGTGTTCGCGTAAATTCGAACTGGATGGCGAAGGCAATCAGATGTTTGTCGAGTCGCGTGTAAACGCATTCTCGCAATACATCAAAGTGAAAAACAATTCGCTTTGCCCACCGGTTGAAATCCGCACTTCTGCTTTCGAACGTCTGGATGGCGGCGCCGATGGTGCGCGTGCGACCGTGGCCGAAGTGAGCAACGCATGGGAAGGCATCGACGATACCGATCAATTCGCAGTGCAATTGCTGGTTGGTTGCGGTTACGAAAACCCGATCATTCACCGCCGCATTGACGCCGTAGCAACTGCACGCGGTGACGCGATTTCGATTGTTGATTTGCCGCACGAATACGAAGAAGTTTCGCGTGCTGTGAACTACCGTCGCAATATCCTGAACCTGAGTTCCAGCTACTCGGCAATGTATGGCCCGCGTGGTCAGATTACCGACGACGTTTCCGGCAAGAAATTCTTTTGCCCGATTTCCGGTTTGGTTGCTGCGCAATACGCGTACACCGACCGCGTTCGTGCCTACTACTGGGCACCGGCTGGTTTGAATCGTGGTCAGGTAAAAGTCACGGATCTTTCCAAGAAATACAGCCTGCGCGAACGCAACGCTTTGGAACAGGCGCAAATCAACTACGTGCGTCGAATTCCGGGCCGTGGTTTCGTGATCATGGAACAACTGACTTTGCAGAATTTCGCGTCTGGTTTCCAGAACGTGAACGTGCGTCGTTTGGTAAATGGCATCAAAGCAATGATTCGTCGTGCTTTCCTGCCATCGGTTTTCAACCCTGCCGACGATTACGAACGCAAGCAGCTGAAAAACATCGTGGACGCCGAAGCAGCAACGGTGAAACGCGGTCGTGGTTTGTACGAATGGGAAACCATTTGCGACAGCCGTAACAACAAACCGGCAGATATCGCGAATAACGATATCAACCTCGATTTCGTTATCGACCCGAGCATTCCGGCCCGCCGTGCTTCCCTGACCGCCGATATCCGCAATTTCGGTTCCTCTATCAGCTTCCAAGAGAATTAATTCCAATGGAAAAACAACTCGTAGATATCCGCGATTCTTATCGCGTGATTTCGGACATTCAGAATCTGGACGAAACCAATCCGATTCCGATCCGTGTGCAGAACTCGACAGTTCGCCGCGTGCATACCACCGTGTGCGCGCTTACCGAGCCGTACAACGAAATTCTGCCGCTCAATGTGATCTGGTTCGATTTCAACCCAAACCACGGCCCGTATTACAACACTGCGCGCCGTCGTGTTTCGAAAAACCCTGACGTGGCCGCTGGCACGACCCACACGTGGGAAGTGATCGACACCATGGCTGAATACGACGTAGACCAATTCTACGACGCGGAAGATTCGGCAATTTTGGCGCAACTCGATCCGATTCCGGGCGCGACGAAAGATATTCTTGGCATCGCGAAATTGAGCGTTGCCCCTGTCAGCCCGGCAAATCCGATTGCTGTTGGTGAAGGTGATCCGCGTCTTTCCGATCCGCGTAAACCGACCGAACACACGCACCCGGAAAAACCGGCTACGCAGCTGAAAACCAAAACCACCGTGATTACCATTTCCGGCAGTGCAACGCCGGTTGTTGGTGCAACTCTGATCGCGACCGGTAATGGCAACGCTGTATGGCGCCAGCTGACTTCTACCGACATTCAGAAATAAGGAATCGTCATGACACTGACCGAGTTTGTTGACGAGAAAATCGCGATTGCTTTGAACTATCGCGGCCTCTCGAAATTCAACCCGGTCGAGATTATTGTCGAGGGCAATGGGAAGAAATTCTCTGTCCTCGTTTCTCTTCTCGAACCGGATACCTTGACCGTTCCGTACAACGTGACGTGGATCAACGCTGATCCAAACCACGAAGATTACAAAGTCCTGATGCGCCGTGTTGATGCAGAAAAATACGACGACAAGGATTATCGTGGATCGTGGGCGGTTCTTTCCACCGTTGAAGAAATTTTCAACGAAGAACAGTTTTTCAAAAAAGAAGCTGATCCGATTTTGGGCGCAGTGCCTGATTTCCGTCCGCCGCTGGCTTCGAAAGATCGTTTCGGCGGTGTGAAACTTTCGCAGAATTCTGTGATTGTTGATCCGCTGGTTCCGATCATGGTTGGCGATAACGATCTGCGCATGAGCGACGAACGTGACCCGCTTCCGCACAGCCACGGCGACGTGCCGCGCACCATGCTTTCGTGCGGTGACGGTTCGGAAAATTACGTGACTGTAATCGGCACCGATCCGGGCAACGGAACTCTTCTGTTTATCACCGAAGTAACCGAAGACGGAAATTTCATCGCTGAATGGTTGCCGCCTACCACGGAATTTGCGTACATCGGCCCGCGTCCGGTTTCCCTTGCGGTTACTGGCCCGGCTGAAAAAGTGGTTGGCAACACTAACCACGTATTGCGCGCCGATGTGACCATGGATGACAGCACGAAGTTTTTCAGCGTGCAGGCAACGTGGACACTTACCAACAACGAAGAACACGGTTCGATCAATGCGGCTACTGGCGTTTTCCACGCTGGTTTGGTTGCGGTTGATACGCCGGTTACTGTTCGCGCCAGTTGGAAACACGAAGAAAGTGGCGACACTGTTTTCGTTGATTTCGTGATTACCATTATCGGTGATCCGGATCTGGTTCTTCTTGACCACATCGAAATCGTTGGCCCGACGCAATTCCTGAAATCGGAAATCGGCACCTACACCGTTTTGGCAACCTACAGCGACGGCTCGACCGCCACCGTAACGCCGAACGCGTTTATTTCCAGCAATTCGAACGCAGGTTCTTTTGTTGGTGGTGTGTTGACTCCGCGTCCGCAACAAATTCGTGATGTTTCTACGAACTTGTCCGCCACTTATGTGAGCGCTGGCGTAACTCGCAACGCATCGCTGGCTGTGGTTATCAAAGACCCGGCTATTTACCCGAACACAATCGCAATCACCGGCCCGAACACTGTTGATCAGGATGCGGCAATCGACCTGAATGCACACGTTGTTTTCTCTGATGCTTCCGAAGCAGATGTGAACGCGCTGTGGACTCTGACCTCTGGTACTTATGCGACCATTGATCAAAACGGTTTGTTGACTGCAAAACCACTGACTGCACCGGGCAGCAAATCCGTTGAAGTGAACGTTTCGTACACCCAAAACGGCGTGACTGTAACCGCGAAGCGTACCATTGCAATTGCGGACACGAAAAACTGGCCTGTATCTGGTGCAATCACCGGTTCGAATACCATCGCGCCGCTGGAAACCAAAGCCTACGTTTACACCGTCACTTATAGCGATGGTTCGACCGTGGATAAGATTCCGGGCGAGTGGACAACTTCGGATACTTCGAAGGCAACCGTTGATGCTGAAGGTAATGTGACTGGCGTTGCAAACGGCGCTGTAAACGTTCGCACGACCTACACTGAAGACGGCATTAACCTGAACGCGACCAAAGCAATCACCGTCGAAACTGGCGTGGTTGAAATTCCGCCGCTGCGTTATGGCGTTGCGATGTTCTCCAACGTGCAATTTACTGGTGGCCCAATCGCCAGCGAAATTACTCAGGAAGAACGCGATTACGGCGTGACCGAAGAAACGTCTGCGTCCGGCAAACAGTACACCCACTGGACTGGCCTCGATGATTTCGTTTCGAGCGTGATGACCAATACCCTCGATATCACTACCGATGGCATTGCGAAAAACATCGAAACCGTTATCACCGTGGACGATTACGTTTACGTGATGTGGGATGCTCGCGCTGGCGATACGTTCATCGTCGATTTGGCGAACTCTTTCAACGTTACTTTCGACGGTATCAATTACCGCAACGATGTAATCGGTAACGAAGAAGGTCTGCCGGGTTACGATGCGAACCTGCCGAAAACTCTGACCGTGCAGTACGATGACGGCACCGGAGTACGTCCGTGGATTATTGTTCGTAACGAGGCTACAACTCTTCCGGAGTTCAGCCCACGTACCAACAACTACTCCATTAAATACGTGTAACGTGAAGGCGGGTTGTCCATTTGTTTTGGGCACCCCGCTTTTTCCGTTGAATATGGAGAATATTTTCTCATGGCCGATACTAGCTTTGAGGAACTGGTGCCAATCCAACTGGATTTGGTTGGCCCTAGTGCTCCAATAGCGGAGCGTTCGACTTTCCAAATGCGTGCGGTCGCCACTTTTGACGACAATTCGCAACACGAAGTCGAGGCAGAATGGTCTGTTGCTTCCGAACAGTACGGCACGATTTCACCGAGTGGTTTATTTACTGCTGGTTCTGTGCAAACGGGTACGCGCCCGGTGCAAGTCTTGTGCAGGTATTATCACGCGGGATCGGATTCCACGCTGACTGCAACAGTTGTCATTTATGTGCGGGATGTTGATACGCCTCCTGCCCTCATTTCTATTTCCATTGCGGGTAAAACCGAAGTGGAGAAAAATACAATCGAATCCTACGTTGTCACTGCGAATTACGACAATGGTTCGAGCGCTATTGTTATACCGACTACCTTTGTTTCCAGCCGCCCAAGCGTTGCCACAATTGACGCGACGGGCCTTGCGCATTTCCAAAAGATTCGCGGCTCTGCAATGGTTCGCTTTACCGCCTCCTACACGGAGAACGGTGTAACGCGCCAGATTTTCATGGACATTCTGGTTGTCGATTCTGCAATTTATCCGGTCAAAGCTTTTGTGATCGGGCCGTCAATTGTGATGGAACGTGCGCGTGCCAGTTTTGGCCTTGACGTTCTTTTTGATAACGGCAAAAATAACGAGGTTGTTGCGACGTGGGTCAGCACCAATCCCGAGGCCGGTACGATTTCATGTAACGGTGCATTTTGTGCCAACGCAGTCGAAGGCGTGGAAACCACCACGATTATTGGCGTCTTCGAATACGATGGAATTATTACCAGTGCTTCAATTGAATTGAGCGTCGTCGGTTTAACCGTGCGTGCCGAATCGTTGGAAATTGAAGGCCCTTCGAAAGTTCGTGAAGGTTTGGTCGTTCAGTATTACACCACGCTGATTTTTAGCGATGGTACACGTAAGGCCGTTACCTCGAAGATTCACACGGTAACAAGTGCTGGCGCCCTTGACGACGGCAACCAGTTCTACGCAGCGCCAAAAGTTGATGCGGAAACATCCGTAAATTTCATGGCGCAATATGAAAACCTTTCGGCTTTCAAAACCATTGACGTTGTGCCGTCCGCTACGCTGCCTGTCAGCGCGTGGATTGAATTGCGCTCGCCAATGTACGTCGGTGAATACCAGTCGCTGAAGTTCCACGTTGTTTATGCTGACGGTACAGACATTGTGCTGCCTGCGAAGTGGACGCTTTCCAATAACCATATCGCGTCGATTACCAATTCGGGAATTCTTCACGCGGTGCAGGTAATGGAAACGGCAGAACTGACTGTTTACGCCACGCTGTCAATTAGCGGTGTTGAATTGGAAGCAAGTTTGCCCGTGACCATTATCGACAATCGCACGTATCCAATCCATGCCCGCATTACCGGGCCGGAAACGTTCCGTGTGTTGGTGCCTACGCAATATCAGGCACTGGTCGAATTTAGCGATGGTTCCGAGCGCACAGCCAGCGCGTTGTGGTGGTGTTCTGACGACAACGTTTCAATCGTTCTCGGTGTTGTAACCGCAACCGTTCCGGGCACGTACACGCTGCAAACTTCCTACACACTCCAACACGAAACAGTCACCGCGACGAAAGAGATTATTGTGACATGATTATTTCCCTTGCCGCATCACCTGCTGATTTCAAGCAGTTCGAATGGATGTACAACGCGGGTAAAAGTTTTAAGTTGCGGCTGGACGATACGCCTGTCACGGTCGATACTGACGATTTGGTTGGCTTCCGAAAAGCAACACGGGGGCCAACCGCTGGCGCGTATCAAGTGGTACTCGCCAAATACCCGCAAAAGATTTACCGGTCGATCAAGCAGGATCAAATCGACAAATTCATCAAGCAATTCAAAGAGTACAAAGGGATTCCGGAAGCGCCAAAAAAGGAAGGCGCACGCCACCAGTACATGCGCAAAAACCAACTGGAAAATGATCGTCAAGAATCGCAGTTTTATGTGAGTCCTAGCAAGCCACGCGAAGTTCACAGTTACGACCGCGACGATTACCAGTGGCGAAAGGTAATGCACAGCATCACCGTGACCACGAAGCATTACGGGACTTCCCGTTCTACTTTGAAAACCGGTGACGTTGTGGGCCTGCGCTACCTGCGTAAATCCCATGGCGGTTATGTGATCATGCCGAACGGTGAACGCGTGTTGATCGCGCATGAACTGTACGAACAAATCACGAACAATACCGACATTGAACCGCGTGCCCAACAGCAGACCGGCATCGTCGAATTTGCAGAACTGGCAAAAGAACTTCCCAAGCGTGCGCGGGCAATTAAAATCCCACGCAAGCCACGCGATGTTCCGCTGCCGCGCCAGACCAAAACTGGCGAGTCTGAAAGTGCAAAACATGTGGTGCGAAATAAACCGCTTGTGACCACTTTCGATTACAAAGATATCGACGAAGATTTCGATTTCGAACCGGAAGACGAAGAAAATCTGCTGAATCCGCCAATCGAACAGGAAGATTTCCCCGAGGAAAGCGGAGGCAATACTGTAAATAAAGGAGAAGAACCGGGTATAACTCCTTTGGAAGACGAAGACTTTGAGGAAGAGGAAGATCCAGAAATGGATTTCCACAAAGATCAGGAAACCGACGAAGACGGTGAACCAGTCGATGATGAAACTGCGGTATTGGCACAAGAAGGGCAAGTGCTGATTGCGCGGGATAACGCCGAGTGGGTAATCGTCAGCATTGAAGAACACGGCATGTCTGACACGCTTGTGCTTTACAATGAAGACACCAAATCGTTGCGTCATTACAAAGTGCATGCCGGGGAAGACTTGCGGCAATTGAAATCTGTTTCGGTAGGGCGTCTGATGCAAGGGCCTGAACTCGACAAGATTTTGGAAAAGGCCGCCGACCTTGAAATGACTGCTGGGAAACGTCTATGAAATTCACGCTTGAACAAAAGCGAGCAATGCGCCGCGATCCACTAGCGTTCGCGAAGTCGTACAAACTTCCAAAGCTGAACGAAATCCTGAAAGAGTTGGACGAAAGATATCGTGCAAATGCGGAAGTAGTGTCGGATGAAATCTACGATATCATGGACGATTATCGTTGGTCGATTACGAAACGTGCGAAAAGCGCAAAGGATGTTGGCGGTGTTAAAAACGTCGATATCGTTCTCGAAGTTCCGATGGCAAGTCTCGATAAGTTCCACACGCTGACGGAAAGTCGCCGCCTCGCTTTTATGAAGGCTACCAGCTTCACTCTGAGCGACAAGGAAGACGGAATTTCCTTGTCCATCACTTACCAAGATGGTGTGCCAATTCTGGCGACCACTCGCGGTAAGAAAGGCACGGTCGGTAAGAACGTGTCGAAGATTATTCCGCACCTCAAAATTCCGAAGTCAATTCCGTACAAAGGGCGTTTCATTGTCCGTGCGGAATTCACGATTGATAAAACCACGTTCAAGAAATATTTCCCTGACGACAAGACTGGCCGCAACACTGCCGGTGGCTTGCTCAACCGGGACGTAGTGCATGAGCATGCGAAGAAATTCCGTACCATCTGCTACGAAATTCTTTTGGGCAAAGGTGCAGGCATTCCACTCAACGAACAGTTGGCGATTCTCGAACGCTACAAATTCGATGTGGTGCCGCACATTGTGGTGAAGAAAATCACGCAAGAGTCGATGGAGAAATACCACGACCAGCGGAAGAAAGAAGCGGGCCGGGATATCGACGGCGTTGTGATGGCGCAGAACGTCAAATACAAAGCTGGTGAAGGTTATCCGGAACACGCCTACGCATTCAAAATCAACAGCATTGCAAATTCTGTTGTGGTGCCTGTAATCGACGTGGTGTTCGAGGAATCACGCCTCGGAAAACTCACGCAGGTAATCAAGATCGAACCGACCATTATTGGCGGTGTGAGCGTCACCAGTTTTACGGCGCACAATTACGATTACATCAAAAACGGTTACAGCCAAGAAGACGTGAAGAAAAACGGTGGCAAGCCGCCGTATAAACCGCGTCCACTGAACAAAGGCGCGATCATTCGTTGCGTGCGTTCGGGCGACGTAATCCCGTACATCATGGAAGTTGTGGAAGCTGCGAAAAAGCCAGCCGTGCCCGACGTTCCGTACAAAGTAAAAGGCGCATTTCTTTACGCGGTGCATGATGGGAAATCCAACCTGCGCACGATTAAAGAATTGACGTACTTTTTCACCGTGTTGGAAGTTGACGGCGTGAAGCAAGGTGTTGTCACCAAGCTTGTGGACGCCGGTTACGACACCGTGAAGAAAATCCTCGATATGGATTTGGCCGATATCAAGAACCTACCAGCTTACGGCGAAACTTCTGCCGTGAAATTGCACAAGGCCCTGAAGTCCACAAAATCCAAAATGACTTTCCTGAACGTTGCCCAAGGTTCTGCCGCTTTTGGTGAGGGCATCGCTGAAAAACGTCTGCAACTTCTGTTCGATGGCATTCCCGAATTGCTCGAAACAACTTGGGACGATTCGCAGTTGGCGCGGCGCGTAAGGGATATCAAAGGTTTCGATAAACTGGCTGATCAGATTGCCGGGAACCTAAATGCATTCGTCAAATTCTGCAAGCGCAATGGGATTAAACTTATTGCGGCTAAAAAAGCGGAAGTAGTTGGTTCCAAGATGGCTGGGCAGTCCGTGTTGTTCACTTCCGTTCGCGATGCAGAAGCGGAAAAATGGATTATTGCAAACGGTGGTAAGATCGCCTCTACGGTTAAGCAGGCGACACTGCTGATCGTGAAGGATGAATCGGCTTCAAATAAAAAGACCGCCGAAGCAAACTCCTTGAAAATACCAATCCAAACGATCAACACTTTTCGCAACAAATACGGAATTTAACCAATGAACACCGTAGCAACCGTGCAACAAATGCTGACACGCGAATATCCCTACGACGTAAAACTTGTGGAGCATCACGAAAAGCCCGACCTTCCGGCTCGCCTGAGTCTGATGGTTTACGGCGAACAAAACGGCCTTGCGGTCGTGACTCTGGAACGTCAGGATGCATGGGGCATTTCCGACGTGAAAACGAACAACCACTATCGCAGTGTGCAGTGGCCGAACGCCGTTAAATTCCCGCCTAGTGCGGAGGGCGCAACCGGGCTTGTCAAATCCATCATGGAAAGCATTTCGGCTTTCGACCAACAGCGAGTTAAGTAAATGAAAATTGCCGTGTACGCAATTGCGAAAGATGAACAAAACCAGATTGAAACTTGGCTGGAAAATGTGAAGGATGCAGACGGCATCTTTGTTCTGGACACTGGGAGCAAAGACGCCACAATAGGCCTGCTGGAAGCGGGCGGCGCTGTAGTCAACCAGATGCACACCGGTAAACCTTTCCGGTTCGACCATGCCCGTAATGAGGCAATGTCTTATATTCCAAATGACTACGACGTTTGCATTTCTCTCGATTTCGATGAACGTTTGTCCCCCGATTGGCGGGAAGTAATCGAAACACAATTCACAGAAGAAATGTCTACGGCCAACTACACGCTGGTTTATTCGCACGACGAACATGGGAACATTTTAATGTCCTATCCGCGTCTGGCGATTCATCGTCGCAATACCTGTGCATGGCAATATCCAGTACACGAAATATTGATCGCGCAGGAAGCTGGACAGAAGCCTACCCTGCCGATCATGGTCGTGCATTACGGCGAACAAAAAACGCCGGGGCACTACATTGATTTGCTGAAACTTGCCTACGAAGAAAACCCCAACGACGCACGGAATCTTTCGTACCTCGCTCGCGAATATCAAGCGATGGGTAATTTCTCTATGGCGAGTCCACTTTTCCAGCAGCACGTGGAACTTGAGCCATTCGCGCCGTTCCGTGCTGATAGCTGCATGCGCATTGCGCGTATGTCGCAGGATTTTGAGACAGTCGAGTGGTGGTATCGTCACGCAATTCAACATTGCAACAATATCCGCGAACCGTACTGTCACCTCGCTTCGTATTATTTCCAGAACGGGAAATATGAGCATGCCGTGGCGTGTGTGAAAAGCGCAATGGATTACGAAAAACCAGATTACGATATGATTTTCGAGGATCTGTATTATTCGGGTACATGGTGCGATCACATGTTGATGGCCTGCTACCAACAACTCGGACATTACCGTTTCGCTGCAAAGCATCGCGACATTTTGCTGAGCATGCATTTGGGCGGTGATATTCCGGTCGATATCGCAACTGACGTTGTGAAATTGAACCAACGAATTCAGGAAGTCTTCTATGATTATTGCTCTAGCGTGGGCGTTCAAGGACGAATCGCACGTGCAGGAAATGGCAACGTGGCAGAAACGCCTGAGTAAGGGTGAATTTCTGAAACTGTCGAAGAGCGGAAAAGAGCGTTACATTAAACTCTATCCGCATTCGAGCCATCGTTTCCTCATGACCGGAAAGGAAGATCCGGACAACATCGAAAAGAAAGCGCCTGCACCAACGGGCGCCAAGCGATTCAAAGACGAAGACGAAATTCAAAAGCAACGTCAGCGAATCGCAGCCCGCAAAGATATTTCCGATTTCAACAAATCGAATGTCGCGGTGATTAACCCGAGTTCTTTGCAGGCACTCGACAGCGTAAAAGACGAACACCTTCGCGAAGCTTCTGACAACATTCAGAAGAACAAAAAGGATATCGTGGCCGCTGTGCAACAGCAGCAAAAGAAACTGCCGAACATGTACGGAAAAGGGCTGGGCGCCGTGCGTGATTTGGTTTCCGGTGAACAACATCCGGACGATATGAGTACCACGCAGAAACACGCAATGCACCGCGTTTTGGGCGGCGTTGCAACCATGGCCCTGTTGGGTGCTGGTGTGTTGGCTGCTGGTATGGCTGCTGCGCCCCTCGGCGTGCTGTTGGGTGCAACTCTGTTCAACGTGTGGGCCGGTTCCAAACACGGTAAAAACCTGCGCGATGACATTGATGAATTGCGTGCTGCGCGTGAAAAGAAACGCCGTGCAGAACGTAAAGCAAATGGCGCAGATTCCCAAGCCTTTGCATCCTCGGTATTTACTCCGAACGAATCCACGGAAATGTCTGATGCTGATACCATCGGCCTGATTCTGGATCATGTGACGGATATGCTGAAATACCATTCGGTGAAAGATTTCCAAGAACAACGCGACGAAGTATTTGCAGGCGCCTCTGCATCTGCGTTGAAACCGGAATTTGCCGAATTGCGTTACCTGCTGAGCTATGCACATTGCCGCGATTACACACCGCAAGGCGATGGCGTTTCGTTCAGTTGTGACGGCGGTTATCCGACGCTGGAAAAGCTTTTCAAACGCATGGGTTACATGGTCAGCGCCACCGAAGATGGTGATCAGGTTGCGTACCATTTCGACAATGGTAAAGGCCGTGCAACGTTGGGCAAATTCGATAACAATTTCTACATTCGTTACGACGGTGATTTCGATTACCGTACCGTTCTTTAGGAGGCAATAAATGCTCACGTTTTTGAGTGATCCTGACGAACGTCATTTGCCCATGCATGAGCGCACGAAGGTTTGGGTTTGCGATGGCGATAAACGCATTGCAACCCTTGCCGCTGTGCCCGACGAAAGCGCAAACCGTTCGCACCAAACCGCAATGTGGACTGCAAAAATCCACCACAAACAATTCGATCCTTTCGACCACGATCATGAACTGGATGAAGAAAATCCAAACGTGCATGTGGCGCAAAGTGACGAAGGATTATTGAGTCTGAATAATCCAAATAAACTGGCAATTGCAGACGCCCGCCAGTGGGTGCGCGATCATTACACTGGAGGCCAGAAAAAATGATTGTTGATCAATACGGAAATGATCTTGGGAATATGGCGGTCGGGTTTAATCTCGGCACGCCGATTTCCACGGTGGAACTCAACGGCGCACGCCTGAACGAATCCGGTCAATTGCCAATCAGCGCCGCTATTTCGGGCACTGGTGAAGCGGAAACACTGGAAGCGAATACGTGGCTGCAACGTGCTGCGGAATATCACAATCTTTCGCGCAATATTAACGATTACATTCTGGTCACTGTGCCTGCAATGGTTACGCGCATTCCCAATACCAACGGGGATTCGGTAGACCTGAAACAATTCACCGCGTGGAATGAACCGTGCGCCCGCATGGCTTATAAAACGTGGGAAGGCCGACCGATGTATATCGAACACCAGCACAAACCTGAATGGGTTCGTGGTCTGATTTTCGGTACGTTTATGCGCCCGACGAAGTTCAAAAACATTCAGAAACTGGTAATGCTAGCGGCACTCGACCGCACGCGTGATCAGGTTCGTTGTGCGCGTGTTTTAAAGCGCGAATTGAACACGTATTCCATGGGCATGATGTACAGCGCGTATGTCTGTTCCGTTTGCGGGCATATTGCCGGTAAAGGGATTGGCAGTCCGTGTTCCCATACGCGCCCCGGCAAACCGACGTATCAATTGACTGATGGTCGTTTGGCTTATCGTCGTTGCATGAATATCACCGGTTTCGAATTGTCGCTGCTGGAAAACGTCGGTGGTCGCCACGGCCAAGACGGTTACAAACAGGGCTTCGGTGATCCGTCTTACGTTTCCGCAATCGGGGATATTATTCTCGATCCGAAAGCTGTTTAAATGAAAACCTACGAAGAATCACCGCGTGATTCCAAAACGAAAAATCAAGATCCGCCAAAGGATGATGATCGTGACGATTGGTCAACCGGCTGGTAAACGTTCAATGATCTACATGCGATAGCCCATTCCATTCCGGGGTGGGCCGAATGTAGATTAAACGAATGTCTTCAAACAAAGAACAGAAGCAATTGCAGCGGTTCCACGATGCACGCGTGATTAAGAAACGTGTAGCTGATTGGAACCATTACCCGCAACGTGATAGCCGTATTAAACCATCGAACAAATGGAATAAACGGAATGCATTCAATTGCGGGCAATCAAACTGCGCGATGTGTGGAAACCCTCGGCGTTCGAAAGGTGAAGTAACCGTGCATGAATTGGCGGCAATTGAATCGTTTGAATACGCATTGAAACACATCTGAAAAACGTCACTAATTTATTAATAGTCTACGAGGGTAGGCTTGTTGTATCTCTTTATGTCACAGCATTTAGCCCATACAGGTTCCCCCGCCTGTGTGGGCTTTTTTTTGTCCAAAATTTCTGTTCGGGGTAATTTAAACATGTAGCATCAAGGAGCCTGCTAATGGAAGTATTTATCGCGTTAGCAGCCTCGCCATTGTCTGATATGCACCAGCCGAAAACCTTCGATCTTCGCAGCTTGAAACACCAATTGCACAACATTCAGGAAATCCGAAAGGGTCTGATTAAATGCGATATCAAGTACGATAACGTAGGCAACGGCAAACCGCATCACAGCGCTCGCGTTGATTTTGTTTCTGATATGGGTACGGGTAGCATTCAATTCACCCTTGAAGAAACGAATTGGCATTACGAGGGTGAAACGGATATTAATGGCGAACACACGAAATACGAAGGGTTTACCGCGCACGATTCGGTGCAAGCGATTTGCCGTAAGGTTCGTGGGCTGCTGTTGAAACTACTCTGAAGTTTTCTGAACTTTGTAATTTTTAAACGTGAGGTATAAAAACCCACAAACTCTTAAATGGAGTGAACCATGTCGAAACGAAATTCGCGCCTGCGCGGCATCGTCGTTATGGCTGATAACCAAGAGCAAGCAGTGGAACTTTTCAGCGCTGTCGCTTCGGGTACTTATCGCGTTTTGGAAAGTAAAGATGGCGCGTTCGCCATTGCTACCGCCCAATCCGATTTGCAACTTCTGAACCCGTTGAACGGTGAAGAAATGGTTGCCGTTCCGGAAGACGAAAAGCATGAAATGGTGGCCGTAGCCTCGAACACTGAAGAGGATATGGACGCGTTCTATCAAGCCTGCTCCAGCGGTTGCGGCGCACACGTTATCACCGACAGTCTCGAACTGTTGGATAAATGCCCGGCTTGCGCTTCCGACCTCCCCCAAATGGAAGACGCTGACTTGAAAAAGAACAACCAACCAAAAGAATTGCTGCTCGCAGTTGCCACTGATCGCGTTTCTGCTGTTGAAGCATTCCGCGCTCTGGCAAGTGGCGAAGGCGAAACTTTTGCCGCGAAATGCGATGACGTTATGGTCATTTCCAACCAACCAATCAACTTCGACATTTACAAGAATATCGAAGCGGAAAAAGTTGAAGGTTATGTACCACAACTCGCCGTGGCATCCGCTGCCACCGAAGACGGCAAAATGAAAGTGCATTATCTGGTTACTGCTTCTGACGAAGGCCCGGAAATGCATATCGTCGCCAGCAACCAATCTCCGATTTTCTGCCCCGTGACCAACATGGGTCTGGTTGATCCGGAAGACGACATGAGCGCCGAGCAAAAAGCTGTGGCGTCCGCCGATTTCCTCGCCAAAGCTTCGGATGACGAAGACGAAGAAGAGGAAGAAGACGACGAAGAATTCGAGGAAGAAGAGGAAGAGGAAGAAGATCCAGACGACGAGGAAGAAGAGGAAGAAGAGGAAGAAGAAGACGATGACGACGATCTTTCTTTGGGCCTCGCTGCTTCGAAAGGCAAGAAAAAAGGCGGCGTTCGTAAAAAGGTAAAACCTGAAATGGCTACCGCAAGCGCGAAAACCGAAGCTGAGCAATTGGCCGAGCAAAATGCCGCCGTTGCAAATGCTGAAAACAACGCAGAAAACACTGGTGAACAACCAGCCGCTGCCGCCGCACCTGTTGTGGCCGCTACGCCTGAAGTTGTGGCCCCGGTTGAAGTAACCGCATCGTTCGTTTCCATCGCGTCTACGGACATGAAGGAAAATACTGTTGATGTTAATTATGTAGGTAACGTCCAAGGCGAACCTACGTGGATGGCATTCCACAACGGTATTCCTTTCGCAAAAGCAATCGCTTCTGCTTCGGAAAATCCGGCTACTTTTGCTGATCCAGCAATTGGCCGTGCTTTCAAAGCAATTGCCAGCGAACAGGGCGTGCCTGCTGCGCTGCAACAACTGCGTTTCGAAGAAATCAAACCGGTTCTGCAAATCGAACAGGTTGTTGCGGAACAAATCAAATCGCAAGTTACCGAACAGGGTAACGTGCTGGCTGAAGCAACCGCACGCGATAAATCGGAACTCGCAACCCGCTACGAATCCGCTCTGGCGACGGCTGCACACGGTATTAACACCGGTTATTTCCGTGACCTGAACAACCCGATTGTGACCGCGCTCGCTTCCAGTCTGGAAGCTGTTGGTCTGTCCGGTGCTGAAGAACTTCTGCAACGTGCGTTCATCGAACATTCGCCTGAATACCATGCGTCGATTTTGGCGAAGGCTGGCGAAATCATGAACTTCGAACAAGTCGTTCAAAACCAGATGGCAGTTGCCGTGACTCAAATCGAACCGAAAAACGTGGCTACCGCGTCTTCGCTTTCGGTCGGTCGCCCGGTGCAAACTCCAGCGCAAGTGCAACAAGAAAACGTGGTCGCAACCGCTTCGGCACAGCAACCGCAAACTGATTTCAAAACCAAGCTGACCGGCTTGAAACTGTTCTGATAACGGAGAAACTCCCAATGATCGTTGATAAATACACTCGCGCATTCAACACCGAATTCCGCGACGTTGAACCCGGCCTCGACCTGCGTGAAGACGGCCAAGCGCTCGTTTTCTCGAAAGTAAATGGCCGTACTTATGTACGTCCTTCGCAAGGCGTTGTTGGCGAAATCTTCGCCGGTATTTCGGTTAACCGTAATACCCCGCCTTCGTTCCTGCCGAAAATCGTTGCAGACACCATCGTTCCGGAAAGCGGCGTTGTTGACCTCGGTCGCCTGCCACTGAACGGCCAAATGCTGGTTAAAGTCGGCGGCGAAACTCTGGAAATTTCCGCTGCTGCGCCTGTTGAAGGCAAAGTGCAAAGCGTCGGCACCAAACTGTATTTCTTCACCGGCACTCCTGCCGTCGATGGCGGCGCTGCTGCTGTTCCGGGCGATACCGGCAAAGAATTGTTCGTGCAAATGATGTACGAACCGACCGTTTCCGAAGCCAAAACCATTCGCGGTGATGCGCCAATCGGTGGCCTGTCGAGTTCGGAACTGGGCCGCATTGCCGTCCTGACCCGCGCTGAACAAGTCGCTACCACTTTCTACGACGCTGCCGCCGACTGGTCTACCGCTCTGCGTCCGAAACTGGGCGTTGACGGCAAGTTCACCACTTCCGGCCCCGGCGAAACCGTGAACACTGTTCTGGTTCTGCAAACCCCAGTACAAGACGCAGCTTCCTACGGCCCGCTGGTCGTCAAAATCACCAACGCTTAATCGCGAACCGTTCGAAAAATTCTTGGAGAAATAACATATGTTCACCCCAAACAAAATTCAAGGCGCACGGATGGTTCTGCGTGACGGTTCCCCGCTCGACGAACTGCGCTATTCGAAAGGTGGTTCGCTGGCTCTGAGTTCCGCCACTGGCGAATTCAACGCCTCCGACAGCAAAGACCTCGCCCAACAAATCGGTCGTCTGATGGACGCCGTGCAAAAGGGCATCGTTGTTCCTGAACAACAAATCGCCACCGCTTCGAGCAAAGAACAACGCGAACAACGTCGCGAAATCATGCGCGAAGCAATGGCTTCCGACGAAAACTGGCAAGCACTGGGCGCGAACATCGCGCAACAGGTTTACGAGCAATCCGAGCGTGACGGTTTCCTGCGTAAACTTTCGCAAGGTAACACTCTGCGTCAGGGCGAAGTTCAACGCGTTCCAATGCCTCCGCACGATTCGATGGCAGTTGTTGCCACCGGCCCTGCTGGCGTCGGCTACCAGAACATTCGCGCTCGTCAATTCCTGCCTGCCGAATTCGAAATCATCGCCAACGTTCGCGTAAACGCGCTGGACATGGAACAGGTTTCGGGCGATCTGCTGGAACACGCTTACAACGACGCGCTGCAAAGCATGATGGTTCAAGAAGACCGTCTGTGGAAAATCGCTGCTGACGCAACCGTTGGCATGATGAACCCAATCGAATACATCGCTGGCGAACTGACCACCAAAAACCTCGGTCGTCTGCGCACCGCTGTAACCGACTGGAACCTGCCAGCAACTACCGCGATCATTTCCAACGACTACTGGTCGGATATCATCGGTTCGAACGATTTCGCAACCATGCTCGATCCGATCACCAAGTACGACTTGGCTCTGAACGGCCAGCTGGGTACGCTGGTTGGTCTGCAACTGCTGACCGATGGTTTCCGCGCACCGAACCAAAAGGTTCTGGAACGTGGCGAAATCTACGTTGTTGCCAGCCCTGAACACCACGCTGCCTACTCGACTCGCGGCGGTATTCAATCCCGTCCGGTTGACTACGCGCACGAAGGTTCGACCGCTAAAGGCTGGATGCTGTCCGAAGCGTTCTCGTTCGTTCTCGCCAACAACCGTTCCGTCGTGAAAGGTAAGCGTCTGGTTCGTTAATTAATCTCCGCGTCGGTTGAAGTAAAAAGGAGCGCCCCTTTAAATTTCAACCGGCGTCAGATTCTTCTGGAGATTAAAAGATGGACATTCAGGCTCTTTTTTCACTTGCGGCATTGTGTTGCAAAAACGGAAGAGACGAATTGGCAGTGCAGGTGCTTAAACAGATTTGCAATTGCGATGAATTTTCTTCGATCCTGAACAGTTCGCTACTTCCTGCATTGACCTGCGCCCCGGTACAGAATCAATGCTCGACGGTTCCGCTTGCTGAAGGTGGTAACGAAGGGCAAGTCGATGGACTCGACAGTTTTGTCGATTACGTTGAAGAAACTTCACCAACCGTTACTAAATTCGGTACTGCTCCAAATTCGGAAAATTCCATCAACCCTTCGTTGCATGGAACTGATAGCGTGGCGCTTCGGCAGATTATGTCGATGGCGTCCGCTGTCTACGCACAAAAGCAGTATTTGGAAGAGGGCGAAACAATCATCCTCGATCCACAACTATCGGCTTTTGCTTCGGTTGACCTCGAACCCTACGATGATGAATCGTTGGTAATTCGAGCGCCAGCCCAAGCGATGCAACCGCTAATTCCGGGCCGTATCAGGATACCGCTGTAACGAAAAGGCCGCTGTGAGAAATCACGACGGCCTTTTTTGTTTTTGGAGGCAGAAAAAATGACTGATACGCCAGCCCGTGAAAAGTTGCGTGACGCATTAAAAAGTCGTGACCTACTGGGCAATCAGAGTTTCAAGCAGACGCACTTGTTCACGTCGTTTGCTGCAATTCGCGCATCGTTCAAAAGATATTTTAAGCTTCAAGATTTGCCGTTCGTTCACAACAACGATGTAAAGCAACTTCTGCGTTCCAAAATGGAACCGTCGTTTCCGTATGCATACGTGAGCGTGAACAGCATCGCAAAAACTGAAGCGCATTTGTTGTCGCCTACGATTCGTCGTCGCGGCGTCGGGGATGTTCTGGATGGCAGCAATAGCCAAATCACCAGACTGCATTATTTCCCTATCCAACTTCGCTACGAATTCCACTACATCACCAACGATTACGTGGACGCAATTCGCTTTATCGGGGAGGCCCTGATTCTCATTGATTCCAAGGCCCTCAACGTGCGTATCACCAGCGGCAAGGCCAGTAGCTTTGTCGATATTGTGATGGACACAAAAGAAATCGCAATCCCACGGGCCGACAAAGAAAACGAAGTTGACCCTGAAGGTTTCGATCTGACTTTTTCGTGTACTTCCAATACGTGGACGGGCGTCGAGAAACAAATCTCCAAGATCAACAATCGCGGGGAAGTCACTTTCAATGCTGTCGTGGTTAATCCTGACGGCAATGTTACTGACGAAGAAATCTCCATTCTTCAAACGGCGGGTGACGTATGAAACCGATTCAAATATACAAGCCACCAGCACGCACCGTCGTGACAGAAACGCGCCAGTTTCTGGTGGATAATACCCGGCGCACAGGCATTAACGCATTCAGTGTTGCAACCAAAGTAACGGAAGCAACATTGGAGCAAAAAGATATCACGATCGGCCCTGATAATCCGTACACAATTAAGGATGTGCATAACATTCTTTCTATTCAGTGTCCGCATCCGATCCAGATTGAAATGGTGGCCTTCGGTTTGATTCCTGAACCTGAAGTACGATCCGAGCAAATCTTTTTCGACGCGACGATTGAAATCGGTGTGGCAAACGCCAGCCGTTTCGTGACCTGCAAAGTCACCGACCCCGACATTTTCACCACGGCTCCAATCACTATTTCCGTGCAGAATATGCGGACTGGTGAAACTGAGGAAGTGTCGCTGATCCGTAGTTCGCAGGGCGTTTACGAAAGCTTTTTGCAGACGCAAAACAATGATGCAACCGGTGTTGATTTCGACGGCATGATGTTCTGCCGCAAAGACGACATTTTGCGATTCACTTACGAAGAGCAATTCGACGCCACCGGTAAATCGCGGGTGATTACGAAAGATCAGGTTGTGACGCTGGATTTCGAACCGACCACGATTGAAGTTCCGGCCACCGTTGTGTTTGGTGGTTTCCTGAATTTCAAGGTGCGTAATCCGCAACAGCCTTATGCGCAAATCACCAACGTGCGCAGCGGTTCGACAAAGCAAGTTCTGCACAGTGCATTCGTTCCAATCGAATTAACTTTCGACGACGGTGATACCGCGCTCGCAGTGAATGACAACGACGTGATTCGCGTCACGACATTCGGCAAAGATATTTACGGTCAATTGCAGGAAATTTCTGTTGATGTAACCGTGAGTCCTGCGCCACCTGCTGTAATCGAATCCGTAACGCAAGTCGATATCACGCAGCCGTTCTCTGTGGTAATCACGGACAACAGCGCACGCGGCCAGAAAAACGTAGTGTTCCGCAATCAATTCACCGGTGCAGTTTTTACCTATCCGTTGAATGAATTGCAATTCAATTACAGCGGCAAATACGGCATTGATTTTCCGACGTTCCATCACATCGGACTGCCGGGCCAGCCTGTTGTAATCGAATATACGCAGGGCATTACACCGGTAACGAAAACGCTGGAATTGATTCGCCCACCAATGGCGGAATGTCCGGCACCCGATACACAAGATCCGGATGCGGGCGTTCAAAGCGCACCGGTTAAAATGACGGTAAATGGTCAATTCTTTTTGAATGGATCTTTTGCCGGAACCATCAAGCTTACGTCTGAAAATGTCGTTCGCTGCACTTTGATTAAAGCGTAATTTAATAGTAATCCCGAAACGATTTGGGAGATTACTGGAGAAAGTCCATGACCCTACAAAACGGCAGTAATACGTCGGCGGGTGTGTATGGCGGTGAAGTGGATAACTCGCAATCCGCATCGTCTACCTACCCGACCACGGGGGCCATGGTAAGTGAATCCAATCGCGGACGTGTTGGAGTACCGACGCTTGTTACTAGCGTGGGTGATTTCCGAGCCAAATTTGGCTTGCGTGATGCATCGCTTACCTTCGGCCATTTCGCCGCTGAACGCTTCCTGAAAAAAGCGCAGCGTCTTTGGTTTTATCGCGTTGATACCGAAGCCAATTATGGTTCCGGTTCTGTTGTTACGAAAGACGGTTTTGCGACTGCCAAAGCGGCAACGCAAGGCTATCTCGATCCGGCAACCGAACACAATCAACTGCCTGATGAAATCGGTTTTATTTACGGCGCCGATCCCGGCACGTGGAACAACCAGCTTCGCGTCTTGATGTATCCGGACGTGAACGATATCGACAACGAGCAATTTGTTTTGCAAGTTTTCGAAACCAACATGAGCGTCCCGGTCGAAACCTACCGTGGCACTCTGCGTGAAAAAGTGGACGGCCAACGTCGTCAACTGAGCATCGCGTACCAGTTGGAAAACCTCGAATCGCGCATTCGTTTTAAACCGAACGTGAACCATCCTGAGTACATCAATTCGGGCGGCGCAAAACGGTTGATCAACGCAATCGTGGAAGTCGATTTGTCCTACGGCGATAACGGTCGTGTGGCAAACACTGGCGATATCATCGAAGGTTGGGGCGCATTCGAAAACGAAGATGATTTCGAAATTCGTTTGCTGATCAACGCCGGTTACGCCGACGCTGGTATCCATCAAGAAATGATTCAGCTGGCGGAAACTCGCCGGGATTGTTTCGCGATTCTGGATATTCCATCCGATCAACAAACGGTAACGCGTGCGGTTAATTACCGCCGTAACGTTCTGAACACGAACACCAGTTTCGCCGCGCTTTATTGCTCGGATATTCTGGAAGTTACCGACGACAACCAAGAAGTCTACGTGCCGTGTTCCGGTGCTGTCGCTGCTGTGTTCGCACAGTCTGACGAAGCTCGGGATGTGTTTTGGGCACCGGCTGGTGTTGTTCGTGGTGTGATTACCGAAATCAGCGGCACGCGTCACCGTTACTCGCTGCCTGAGCGGAACATCCTCGACCAAAACCAAATCAACATGATCCACAAGCAAGCCGGTTACGGTTATTGCGTGTGGGGCGCACAGACTTTGCAATCGCAAAAATCTGCGCTGCAAGATGTTCCGGTTCGTCGTCTGATCAACTTGATCGAAACCACTGCGAAATATGATGTTCTGGTCGGCCTGTTCGATCCGAACGATGAATTCCTGTGGGCGCAGTTGAAAGGCATTGTGGAACGCATCCTGACGCCGATCAAAGGCCAACGCGGTTTGTATTACTCGGCGGTGTATTGCGACAAGAATACCAACCCGAAATCGCAGATTGCAAACGGTGACGTTGCACTGGTTTACGTGATTCAGCCGACTCGTTATGCGAAGCGGATTAAATTCACCACGACCGTTGCGGCTACCGGCCAACTCAGTACCGCCGTGGAACAAATCGCGGCTTAATTATCCAACATGGAAAAAAGGTGATTTATGCCTAAAGTAACGTTGGACGAAGCGTATAGCCTGCTCGACCCGATGCTGAATGACAACTTTGAACTTTTGTTCACTGACATTCCGGGCGGTGGCGACGGTCGTCAATTGCGGATTCAGTGCTTGGGTGCTTCCCTGCCCGGCGCCAGTCTGCAAACTGTTGAGGTCGAATTGTTCGGCCACAAACTGATTTTTGCTGCACGTAAAACCTTCAGCCATAGCATGACCGTGGCGCTGCACGAAGTTTACGATGCGCGCACTTATCAGGCTCTGAAAGACTGGGCGGCTGTTGGTCGCGCAACGCAAACGCAAACCGGTGGTTTCCACGATGCGTACATGCGTACCGCGCAACTGACTGTTTTCGACCAGACTGGTGCGGATGCGGCGGCGTGGAATATTCACCGGATGTTCCCGACCGAAATTTCCGAATACGCCTTTGAAGGTGCGGGTGGTCAAGCATTGCGTCAGGATGCGACCTTCGCCTATGGCTATGTAGAGCGCATTATCTGATTCGCGAAAAGCCCGGTGGATTTTTTCCATTGGGCTTTTTTCGCTTGTGTGGAGTCTGAAAATGCCGATCCTTACGCTCGAAGAATTTATAGAAAAACGTTCGGGCGACAGAAGCCCGATGCTGGATTTTTATTGGTACTGCGTTGAACTGCCTTTCGACCTCGATCCGTCGTATGTCGAAACGGTAACGCTGCCAGTTCCGTCGATCAACATGAAACCAGTTTTCATGGCTGGTCGTTTTGCGCAATATCCCGGCTTTCGTGAATTGGGTGCATTCGACATTACTTTTTACGAAGACGTTTCGATGCGCAGTTTTAAATACGTGGACGACTGGCGCAATCGTGTAATGCATCCAACGGAAGGTTATTATTACCTGCCGGGGAATTACAAACGCAACATGAAATTTGCTCTGACTGATGGGCGCACGACAGACACGCCGATCATGACTGTAACGCTGGAAGACGTTTGGCCTACCACCACAAGCCCCATAGGCTTAGTGAACAACGGCGGTCAAGCAATCAAGATTCAACAAAACTTTGCAATTGATAGGGTGACATACGAATGAAATTCGATAGTTCTAATCTGCCGTCCCGTGGGATTCCTTACGCTGTCAAAACAATTGAGGTCAATCCTTTTCGTCCACGTCATTTGCCGTTTCTTTCCGAAGCGATCCTGACCCAAAACGATAAGCCGATGATCGAAGCTGTTGGGCAGGTTATGGACTTCGATGTAAACCAGCTGACCGATGGTGATTTTTATTACATCTTGGCGTGGCTGCGTTTTTATTCGCGTGACCTCCCGATCTTTTGTGAATGGGAATGCACCGGTATTGTTTTCACTCGCGAAGGCGACGAAAGCGGCAAGCTGTACACGATGGAAGAAATCGACAGCATGACCGAGCAATACTTCGAAGCGCGTGGCACGGAAGCCGAAGCGCACATGGAAGATCCGAGCAAGATCAGCTGGATCGAACACGACTGCGACGAATACAATAACCAAACCGTTTCGTTCGAAGAATTCACCCTGAAATATATGGATGAATCCGAACTCGATCCGGCGCTGGATTACCCACGCGTGCGCGATCTGGTGGCCTACAAGGAACTTGGGGCCGACGTGCGTAATCAGAAAGTGATTGGCCCCGTGCGTTATTTGCGCGAAGGCAAAACTCTGCACGAACGTTTGAACTCACTCGACAATATCGACATGGATTTGTTCGATAAAGCCAGCCGCGCACATTTCCAGTTTGACCACGGCGTGCTGCAACGCATTCACAAAAAGTGCAAGAAATGCGCACGTGAACACGCGTTCGATGTAACGGTCGATGCACATTCGTTCTTCGTGTAATGAGCGACGATCTGGACGCTCTCTCTATTGAAGTCGGGGACTTACTGACTGGCAACCCCGCGCTGGATGACTTCTATAGTTTTGATCGCATTTATTTGCGGCAATTTGTCCTGAAAGAATTGCCGCTGCTGCACACTGGTATGACGGCGAAGACGCGGCCCCACCAGCACATTATCCGTGCGGTGCAAATGTGCTGCAACATCGACGTAAACGAATTAACAGACGGCGATTTCATGTACATCATGGCCCGTCTGCGCAAAAGTTCTTTCCCTGATTTTCCTGTTCGTGCGCAATACACCTGCAACAACATGGTGTACGTGAACAGCAAAAACAATATCGGTTTCGGTGTGACGGCCAAGGATGCAAAACGGTTGGGGTTTAAGCTGCAACCGTGCGGCTTCACGCAGTCTGAAATTGTTCCACAAACCGAAATCAAGCTGAACACTTTGGACGACGACAATAACCGTCTTATTCATCCGAAGATTTCTTTGCCTCGCGTGGGCACCCTGACCGACTACTACGAACACGTTTCAGATTTCCCGCATTACAAATATGTGGGCGACATTGCGCGTTGGGTCAAACAGGGTAAAACGTACCGGGCAAAGCTGGCCTATCTGATGGCACAGCCGGACATGGAACTCTTTCAAGAAATCGAGAAAGTAAAAACGAAATGGTTTCACGGCGTCACGGAAAAAGTGCGGCTGCGTTGCGGTCAATGCAACCACGTAATGTTCCACGAATCGAGTCCATCAATGCTGAGCTTCTTTGCGGATAATTCCGACAAAGACGTTTATGTAATGTGCTACAACCTCATGTCGCAATTCGGGGTTATGCCTGATATGAATATGCCGGTGCGTATGTTCCTCTATCACCATTCCACTTTGGCTGCTGACCGGCGCGAAGCGGAACAAAAAGCAAAAGCACAACAGAACGGTGGTAAACCTGTGATGGGCACCAGAAGAAGGTAAAACCGCATGGCTGCTCTAGACCAATTAAACGAAATTGTCGATAAACACGCGACAGAAAAGAACGAACGCGAAGTTGGGCCAAAGCGTCGGACTGAAACCAAACCGCGACTGATGCAGCACTCTCACGTTGCGCAAGATGATGACGTGAAATTGTCGGGGCAGAAACGCCATTCCTACGCACGCACCGGTCGCGCTGATCAGAAACAAAATCAGCAAAATAAATCGAATGTTCCTGCGGTTCGCACGCAACCGAATCAATCGCAGGATCGTTCGAACGCCGATGCCATCGACGGACAAACGCAAGTTATCCGCACGCAGGTAATGGCGTCGAATAAACAATCGAATTTGCTGCAACAACAATCCGGTTTGATGCAGGATCAGTTGGGCGCCCTTCAAGACGTGTCGGATGTAATCACGCGCCTTTCTGAATTCATGCAGAAGCAAGCGACCAAACCTGAGCCGAAAATTCAGGGCAACACTTACGAAGGCGAATTCAGCCGCGTAAATGACAAACAATTGGCTGCGCAGGAACGCCGTCGCACAATCATGGATGATATCCGTGAAAAGCGTCGTGAACAGCAGCGCGAACGTGCGTCGAAACAGGAACGCGATAAACTCGGTCGCTTCAAACGCAACGGCCCGAAATTGCAACGCATTGGCGGTGGCGTTCCGGGTATGGGCGGCGGTGCAGGAATGCCCGGTGGCCTCGGTGGTTTTGGTGGCCGTGCTGCTGGTATGGGTGCTGCTGCGCTTGGGCCGATTCTGGCGCTGGCAACTGCGTACTATGGCGGCAAAGCCATGGATGCAATGTACGATAACGCAACGTTTGAAAAAAGCGAAGCGGGTACAATGCGCAAAGGCTGGCAGTCGGGTAACGATTGGCTGCAAGATAAATTCCGTCCCGATCAAGGCAATTCGCCAAGCGATAATTTTGCACGCCAAGACGGACGCGCCGCACAAGGAAAAATGATTGGCGAAAAAGCACGCCATCAAGATTTCGGTTCGGTTAGTGCTGCGTTTGAATCTGGCGGAAAAGGCGTCGGCACCGTTTCCAGTGGCAAGGGTGACAACGGCGGCGTTTCCTACGGTAAACACCAGCTGAGTTCGAAAGCTGGCACCATGACTGCGTTCCTGCGTTCTGAGGAAGGTCAGCAGTATTACAACGATTTCCGAGGACTGGCGCCCGGCTCGAAAGAGTTCGATGCGAAGTACAAAGAAGTCGCTGGCCGTGATGGTGAAAACTTCGATAAAGCGCAACAAAAATTCACAACCAAATCGCACTATGATCCGCTGGCGCAGTGGTTCACCAAACAATACGGCGTCGATCTAGATAAGCGTTCGCGTGCTTTGAAAGAAGCGCTTTATTCTGTGTCGGTTCAGTACGGTGTTTCCACCGGTAAATCTGTTTTGGGTGATGCATTCGGCAACCGTGATATCGCGGAAATGGACGATGCAACACTGATCGACTATATCCAAGAAACGCGGGCCAATACGGTTTCGACTCGTTTCCGTTCCAGCGACAAAGCAACGCAGGAAGCCGTTTACAAACGTGCGGGTACTGAAAAAGCTGCGCTGTTGGGAATGCTCAACGAAGAAAAAGCCGGGCCGGGTTCTGCGGCTAAAGACGGTTCCGGAATTGGTGCGCAATATTCGCAGAAAATGATCGGTGCTTACGGTGGTCAACCATCGGGCGGCACTGGCACAGGCGCTGCGTCGAATGGCACTGTCGGCGTTATGGCTCCGACTTCTGGCGGTGGCGGTGCAACAACTGGTGCAGGCGACGAAGCGGGCGGCGGTACTGCTGCGGCAGAACTTAGTCCCGGTGACGGTGCGCTTTATGCACTCGGCCAAAAGAATACGATCCCGAATGACAACTCGGTAAACATGTCCGGTTTGAATAGCAAATTCAAGCAAGCATTTTTTACCATGGTTGGCGATTGGGTTCAGAATCAGGGCGGCACGCAGGTTAAAGTTGCGTCGGCTTTCCGTACCCGTGCAGAACAGGAACAATTGTGGATTAAATACGGTCGCAATACCAAACGCGTTGCACGTCCCGGTACGTCGCGACACGAATCTGGTTTTGCAATCGACATTGATCGCAATTCTGCATCTGCGATGGAAGGCAAAGGCCTGTTCAAGAAATACGGTTTTCATCGTCCACTTTCCAACGAGCCTTGGCACGTTGAAATGATCGGCGCCGGTAAAGGTGGCGGTACACCAGAAACGAAAGCTGCTGGTGTTGCACCACAATTGATGCAAGGCGCTGCACAGGAAATGGATAAAGCAGCGGCTGCTGTAGCGACAAATTCCGCTGAAGAAAACACGAAAGGTGCAACACCTGCCAGTGGAAAAGCCACAACATCTGGCGCCGACGAAGCTGGCGGCGGTACGGTTGCTAAATCTGGTGTGGCCGGGAGCAAGGAATTAATTGAGGAAGAGGAAGAAGAGGAAGAGGTAGACGAAAAAGAGGAAGGGCCAGAAACTCACGAAATAAAAACGGAAGCAATTCCGCCATCCGTAAACGTGATGGGTGATACGCCAGTTACTGAGGGCGGTACAAATCCAGAAACGCACCAAATAAAAACGGAAGCAATTCCGCCATCCGTTAACGTGATGAACGGCACGCCAGTTACGGTGCCGGGTGTGGGTGCAAACGGAAAACCTGCTGTCGGTGCTAATGGAAAACCTACGTGGTCGCAGCAGCACGGGCAAATGGGCCAAACAATGGGTTCGCCGGGTTCGCCCGGATATTCCCAACGTGCGCGCCCTGTTTCGCAAACACAAACCGGTCGTGCGGTAACTGGAGCCATTACGAAAATCGGTAGCGTTTATGGCCTCGGTTCTTTCGGTTCTATGGCGCCCGGCGTTGACGGTGCATTGCGCGGCGTTGATTCGAAAGTACAAGGCGTTTTCAACAAGGTTCCGGGTCTGCGTGAGCTTTCGCGTATTCCGGGTTTGCCACAAATTCCGCGCTTGTCTTCGGGCCTGCCGAGTTTCGGAAAACTTGTGAATGGTGCAGCCGATAAAATCGGTAGTTTCTTCGGTGGTGATGAACCGCCTGCGGAAACCGTGCCGTATTCGGAACGTCCTAAAGTAATGGGCGGTCAAAAAGTTACATACACCGGGCCTGCCGTAACTTCCACGGATCAAATCGGTGTTTCTTCGTTGAATGCGCCAGTGGCAGCAATGTCGCCAGCGAGTCCAACGTATTACAACAACGATGCGCCAGTAGTTACAAAAGCTGCGGGTGCTACTCCGATTTCGCCAATGTCTGCACCTGCACAAGCAATCTCGACTCCCGCACCGGAATCTGTTGAAAGAAATACTTTTGACGGTGTGCAAAAAGTTTCGATTGCTTCCACTGATGTTCCTCAAGCTGACGGCGGTGCCGGTGCAGCAGCGGGCGGTGGTGGTTCTGGTGGCGGCGGTAGCGGTGGTGCGAAAAACGAAATGCCCCAAATCGACGACGTTCCGGCGATGATGGATGACTTCGGACTTTTGTTCGTAAATATGGGAATGGTTTAAATGGGAATTATCGCAAATCCGTACAACCCAAAAATCCCCAGCGGCTCACGATCCAAACCGGAAATTTCCAGTATCTACACGATTCAACTGGACGTGCGCCGCGAAGGGGCGAGCTACCTGACACTGGATACGCCGTTGCCTGAAAACTTCGGCTTTTCCTTGGCTTCTACTTACGACCGTCCGTTTGCAAAACCGCTTTCTCAGATTGCCGGTGATTCAGCGGGCATGGGCGGCGCAGCAGGTACAGCAGAAGACGTGCTGCGTGCGTCCACGGGCGTAACGTCGATTATGAAATATCTTTCGGGTTCGGTTTGGTCGTCGGGTTCTGCGATGACCATTTCGATTCCGTTTGTGATCGTTGCACACGACAGCGCCTATTTCGAAGTTACTGATAAAATCAAAAAGCTGACGCAACTTGCCGCGCCTTCAGAAAGTGCGGCGGGTACGTTGGTTGCGCCGGGGCCGCACGTGGGTAACACCACTGCGCTTCTGGCTGGTGACTTCTCGGGCGGTGTGCAATTGGGCGGTGACGAAATCACTTTGCGCGTCGGAAGGTTTCTGAAATTTACGCCGTGTATTATCAACAGCGTACACACGACTTTCGATTCGCAGTTTGACCAAGCGGGCAACCCGATTGCGGCAACTGTTAACGTTGAGTTCGAAGCTTTCTGGACAACCACGAAAGAAGACCTCGATAAATTCTTCACCATGCTTTAAAGGAAGTGACGTATGCCGGTTTATGATCAGCGTGAATTTGTGATTGTGGATGAATACGGCGTTGACCCACTGCTTGATCCCTCCTACGAAGCAATCGAAGGCACCACTTCGTATCGCCAATATACTGTAAATGCTACAGAGCAATTCAACCCTGCCCTGATCGCATACAACGTGTACCGGAATGCGAAGTGGTGGAAAGCGATCATGATTTACAACGGGTACATGGACATTTGGGAAATCGTAGAAAATACGAAGATCAAAATTCCAGATATCAACGAAATGAGTACGCGCCTGCAACGGGCGAAAACGGGCGCTAATTCCAGCGTCGTCGTAACCCTGTAAACAAAAGAGAAAAAGGATATGGCTCAAGCGTCCCTAAACATTGAAGGCATGGCGTTTTGCACGCTGGATATTGCGGGAAGCCCCATGCCCCCTTCCATGAACATGATCGAAAATATCTGGATCATGGAAGGTTTCGGTATGGGTCTACCGACTATGAAACTTAGTCTGTACGACGAAAAAGAAACCTTGAGCCGTGACCTCAATCTCAAGGAAGGCACCACGATTTCTATTCGCTTGGGAAAAACCGCCGACACTGCGCCGGAAATGAAATTTCGCGTATTCGGTTGGGGCCGTCCAAGGAACTCCAGCGGTAAAGTTATTCACGTCGCGTGCATTCTCGATTCACCTAAATTCGGTGCAGGTTCTATGACGGAATCTTTCGAGGGACACACTGCAAATGTTCTGCAACAAATTGCGGAACGTTCCGGTCTGCGTTTTGAAGGCCCGACCGGCGCACCGAAAGACACGCAGGTTTGGTTAAACGTGAGCCAGACCCGCATGTCGTTTTCGGAAGACGTGGCGATGCGTGGATACATGAGCGACGAAAGTTGCATGGCGCGCATTGTGCGCATGGACGGCACGCTGGTTTATAAAGACCTGATGGCAGTCCTAAAAGAAGAACCAAAAAACACATTGGTTCACAACAAAGACGGTGCCGGTGCCAGCGGTAAATCGGTTGACGTTCGTGCAGCAAAAGACCGAAGTTATTCTGGTCTGTTTTCTCACTACATCAACTACGGACACAAATTGTTCGGGCACGATTTCGGTTCGGACGATAACGGAACATTCTCCATTGAATCCATGGACATTACGGCGCCGGGCGCTGCTGGTGTTCCGGTGAATATGGAAGTGGCAGCAGAGTTAAAAGAACGCGGCGCCCGTGTGACCTACAGCGGCCTCGATCCGGGCACTGGCCCCGACGAAGGTTTCAACATTCACGAAAAATACGAACGCGCTTATTACCAAAACGTTCGGCTGCTTTCCATGTTCAGCGAAAGCGTAATTGCCCTGTCGGATACTGCAACGGAAATTCAAACGTTTCAGTCGATTGATTACCAACAGGGCGCGGGCGCAAAAGGCCCGGCTGCACCAACACCAAACGATATCGCCGGGCGTTACGTTGTCGGCGGAAAAACGATCATGGTGAAGGGCGGGAAGAAATACGCAGAACTGTTTTATTTGTACCGTCCGTTCCTCACTGAAGCGGGTAATCCGGCTGGCACGTCAGCACCCAAGAAGACTGGAAGCGCATCGACTTCCGGCGTCAACACAAGCAGCCGAAACTTCACCTAATGATCGAAGTCTATATCGACAACCACGACCAACCTAGCCACGTGGAAGAAACTGTAAATAAGCTAGGAATACAGGTCATAAAGTTTGAACACGCCGATAGCGTAAGCTGCGTTTATTTGCATGGCGCTATCGGCATCGAACCATTGTACGCACTGGATATAATGCACGTGCGCAAAGCGGGTGAGAAATGAATAAAGGTGAACCGGGAATTCCGGGCGGTGGCCCGTTTGATCCCTTGCTGGACGATATTTGCAACGCGATGACTCCGCTGGTTCTTTCCGGGCAATTCGCCGGGAATTATTTGCAGCGTGACGCCGTGGTTCAGATGGTGGCGCGACACGCACAGCGCTATGCAGCAAACCAGATTGCGCTTCAAAATGCGCAGTCGGTTCAGTTGCTGACCAACCTCCTGACTGAATTGCAGGGCACCGCGTGCGCACTCGATTCCGATAAAATGTATTCCAGTTTGGTGACGAAGAAATTTCTTGCCGCCATTCAAAACATCAACAATCCCGTGACTGCCAACTGAGGTCGTTATGCACGAAACTTCCAACGAATTACCGCCATGCAATCAGGAAGTATATGATCATGGCGTCAGCGTCGGCTTTTTCGACATTCCAAAGCACACGGCAGAGCATATCTGTCAGGCTTTTTCTCAGACGCTTGGCGTCCGTGTCGATTGGCATTTCATCGGTGGCCGCGTCCACATCAAAGCGCTGTTGCCAAAAACTGAGCAGGTAGAGGAAAAAGAAAATGTCGGGAATTAAGTCGGATCGCTGGATCAAGCGGATGTGCCAGCCGACGCGTGAAGCGTTTTTGGTTAACGGTGAATTCTATGCGTGGGTTGGTTCGCACCGTGCCTTCGACTTGCTGGCCCTGCCTCCTACAGGCTCGCGCGTGATCAGCAAACGTTTCATCGAACACACTCCGATGATTTCGCCTTTTTCTGACAAACAAATTTCGTCTGTCGAATACAAGGCCATTGGCGACGGTGACGGTGAACGTTCTGTTCGCAGCATCATTCCTTACGGCCTAAGTTCCTACGGCTACGACATTCGTTGCGGTAACGAATTCAAGATTTTCACCAACATCAACAACACCGTCGTCGATCCGAAAAACTTCACCGACGCGAACTTTGTATCCAAGCACGTAGACGACGGCGATGCGATCATCATTCCGCCGAATTCTTTCGCGCTGGCAAACACGCCTGAGCAATTCAACATCGACCGCGATACGCTGGTTATCTGCCTCGGCAAATCGACGTATGCCCGTTGCGGTATCATCGTAAACGTCACGCCGCTGGAACCTGAATGGAAAGGTTCGTTGACGTTGGAATTTTCCAACACAACGCCATTGCCTGCGAAGATTTATGCGGGCGAAGGCTGCGCACAAATTCTGTTCCTCGGCTCCGACGAAGAGTGTGAAATTTCCTATGCGGATCGCAAAGGAAAATACATGAATCAGGCGTCGTTTCCAGTCTCTCCGAAAATGCTGTGAGGCACCATGGACGATTTCGATGGTTTGTTTGAAGGCGCTGCGGAACTGGTCGGTGAAGTTATTGAAATGTTGACGTGGGGTTCTGCGTCCTCTTCCGTTTCTTCTGCCACAACCAGCGCCCCGCTGTCTGCTGAGAAAATCACGGAACTGAAAACGACTCCTTTTCTGGAAGGTTTCGAAGCCGGTACGAAATGGCGTGTGAAAGAAAACGAGTGGTGGGACAACGTAACGACCGATGACGTTTTGGTGGTGAACGTTTCGATCAGCACACACGTTATTTTCAATCGACCGAACGGTGAAATCCTGTCGGTTCCTAACGGCATGATTGACGACTTCGAAAGGATCGAATAATGGCGCCTCACGATAACCGCGAAACCAAAGCTCGCAAAAATAAAGTCCGCATTCGCTGCCTGACCAACGGCGAATTCATGGCGTATAGCTGGCTGGGCTACTACGCCCGGTACGGCTCGACCATGCAGGATGCACACACCAGCTATTGCAGGTTGGTTTGTGAACTGAACTAAAACGAACGGGATTTGCCTTGCGGTAGATCCCGTTTTTTGTGGGATAAAAACATAAAAGGATTGGCCTGATGCGTGCGCTCTATATTTGGATTGCTTGCTTGTGCAGTAGCTTGGCCGCAATTGGTTTCTGTCATGCGGGCATTCTGCTTATGACGTTGTGGCGTCAGGCAGACAATCGCTACATTGAACTTTTCGGCACTTACACTGTCGCGGCGATCATTCCATTGTTCTTTTTGGCATTCATGGTTTCTGTTTGCCTTGTCACTCTCAAATGGGCGGTGTGTCGCCTATTCAAACGCGAACCAAACTTACCGGATTTCTTTTAATGCGTCTTTTCGTTTTACGTTGCTCGCTGGTGTTTATTCCGCTGTCTATGGCAATCATGGTGGCGTTGGTTGTACTGCTGTCGCACAAAGCGCTGGCAGGTTGGTTCTGGATGCGGGAACACGAAATGTATCGGCACAGCATTGCATTCAGTGTGGCCGCAATGCTGGTCGTTTACTTCGGTGCCTCAACTCTGCGTGATGGCTATCGGCTAACACGCGAAATCATTCGAGATATTTCTGCCTTTAAAGGGTAATTTAATGGTAGGTATTCCGTGCAGATGTTTTGCACATGTTTTCCACCAATAAAGGAATTCTTTAATGAATGTCCAGAACTACTCGGGCGTATGGGCCGAGATTATTGAAGCCTTGCAGGACAAAGGCGATCCCTCGAAGATCCGCCGCATTCAACTGACCGAAGCTGAAATGGAAGAGGTTGTACAATCGGGCGCATTTCGCAAAACCGTTGCGTCCCATTACGGCTCTTCCGAAGTTCCGGTGCTGACGCAAATCGAAGCAGGCAATGACGGCAAGATCATTTCGTTTTATTTCGGTGATGTTCTTATCTGCCTCGGCCCGTGGTCGGCAACTGGCCCGCTGGCTGCAATCGTTTATGCCCCACTGACCGAAACGCCGAAAGCAGAAACCACTTTTGTTCGTGAAGTCGGCGGCGTCAATTACATGCTGGCAGGCGTAGGCAATCCGGCTGACGATTTCGTGATTGGTAAAAACGCGAATATCGAACTCGGTTTGGCCGTGCGTAAATACAACAACAGCGAATACTTCGGTGATGGCGCTGGTGGCTTCGAAATCGAATTGGAACCGGGCGAGCGTTGGAC
>Ga0247818_10000219_pt1 | contig 35173 bp, 37 predicted proteins | sample 13C_Glucose_Day1_FD_192424 | JGI IMG/M metagenome (GOLD analysis project Ga0247818, IMG submission 192424) | Soil microbial communities from agricultural site in Penn Yan, New York, United States - 13C_Glucose_Day1 | ecosystem: Environmental > Terrestrial > Soil > Agricultural land | place...
GTCGAGACCCGTCTCGGCGAACCGGACGCCCGTGGCCGTCGCAGCCCCGAGCCGATCCCGGGCTCCGAAGAGATCATCCCGGCCGACGCCGTGGTCATCGCCTTCGGTTTCCGCCCAAGCCCGGCACCGTGGTTCGATCAGTTCGCCATCCAGACCGACAGCCAGGGCCGTGTCGTGGCCCCGGAACAAGGCCAGTACAAGCACCAGACCAGCAACCCGAAAATCTTCGCCGGTGGCGATATGGTTCGCGGTTCTGACCTGGTGGTGACGGCGATCTTCGAAGGCCGCAATGCCGCCGAAGGGATCCTGGATTACCTGGGCGTCTAACCCCGGCGCCTGAGCCAAACGCAATAACCCTGTGGGAGCGAGCCTGCTCGCGAAAGCGGTCTGCCAGCCAACTTCAATGTTGGATGTGCCGGCCTCTTCGCGAGCAGGCTCGCTCCCACAGTTGTTTTAGGGCGTTGCGGAAAATCGTGTTCCAGCGCGACAAATTGACCCGATAGACAAAAGGCTGACCTGCATTCGTGCCTTTTGCGTCGCGCTCTGAGAAAATGCCCGCACTTTTTTTCCGGATGCCGACATGACTGCCCTGAAGAACGACCGTTTCCTGCGCGCCCTGCTCAAGCAACCCGTAGACGTCACCCCTGTGTGGATGATGCGTCAGGCGGGTCGCTACCTGCCTGAATACCGCGCCAGCCGTGCCAAGGCCGGCGATTTCATGAGCCTGTGCATGAACCCGGCGTTCGCTTGCGAAGTCACGATGCAGCCGCTGGACCGTTATCCACAACTGGACGCGGCGATCCTTTTCTCCGACATCCTGACCATCCCCGATGCCATGGGCCAAGGCCTGTACTTCGAAACCGGAGAAGGTCCGCGCTTCAGGAAAGTCGTCAGCACCCTGGCCGACATCGAAGCCCTGCCGATTCCTGATCCGCACAAAGACCTGGGTTACGTGATGGATGCGGTCAGCACCATCCGCCGTGAACTGAACGGCCGCGTGCCGCTGATCGGTTTCTCCGGCAGCCCTTGGACCCTGGCCACCTACATGGTCGAAGGCGGCTCGTCGAAAGACTTCCGCAAGACCAAGGCCATGCTCTACGACAACCCCCAAGCCATGCACTTGCTGTTGGATAAACTCGCGCAGTCGGTCACCAGCTACCTCAACGGCCAGATCATGGCCGGTGCGCAAGCCGTGCAGATCTTTGATACCTGGGGCGGCAACCTGTCGGCGGCGGCGTACCAGGAGTTTTCCCTGGCGTATATGCGCAAGATCGTCAGCGGTCTGATTCGCGAGCACGAAGGTCGCAAGGTTCCGGTCATCCTGTTCACCAAGAATGGTGGCCTGTGGCTGGAAAGCATTGCTGACGCCGGCGCGGATGCCCTGGGCCTGGACTGGACCTGTGACATCGGCAACGCCCGTGAGCGTGTCGGCAGCAAAGTTGCCTTGCAAGGCAACATGGACCCGACGGTGCTCTACGCCAAGCCGGAAGCGATTCGTGCCGAAGTCGGGCGTATTCTCGCCAGTTACGGCAAGGGCAGCGGCCACGTGTTCAACCTTGGCCATGGCATCACCCCGGAAGTCGATCCGGAACACGCAGGCGCCTTCCTGCGCGCGGTGCATGAGTTGTCGGCGCAGTATCACGAATAATTACGTCAAAGTTGATTAAAACCCGTCTGGCCTGGCGCCAGGCGGGTTTTTTTATATGTTTTATTTTGTCTCTAGTTTAATTGTTGCCTCTTGTAAGATTTATTTTCTTTCTTTGTCAGATATCGGGCCGGAAAGAAATATCCTCATGTAATTGGCGATTTTTCCTACATATTAAGCTCTTTCATCCGAGTATATTCGCGAATCCGTGCTCACCAGTGTTGAGCTCAATTGCAATTAATGGTGCCTGCAATGCGCGCCTTAATTCTCGATAAGCAGTCTGGAATTTATTGGATGAAAAATACTTATTGCAAGGGAAGTGCGTTGGCCGCCTGCACTTCTTCAATGATCCTGTTATCGGCAATGTTGGCATCACAAAGTGTTTCCGCGCATGGCTATCTGGAAGTGCCGCCTTCGCGCGCGCTGGCTTGCCAGAAAGGCTTGAATACCAAATGTGGTGGTGCCCAATACGAACCTCAAAGTGTCGGTGAAACCTTCAAGGGTTTCCCGGCGGGCATTGGCGGCGCGCCTCTGCAAGGGCCAGTCGATGGCAAGATCGCGAGTGGCGGCCACTCGTTGTTCTCCGCCCTGGACGCCCAGTCGGCCGCCCGTTGGCACCTGACGGAAATCAAGGATCGCAACATCGATTTCCAATGGCAGTACACCGCTGTGCATCCGGCCACCAAGCATGAATATTTCATCACCCGCAACGGCTGGAACCCCAACGAAGCGCTCAAGCGTGCCACGTTCGAAAGCACGCCGTTCTGCACTATCGATGGCGGTAACCAGAAGCCGGTGACGGGTGCCAAACATAACTGCAACATCCCCACGGACAAGTCCGGCCAGCACGTCATCCTGGCGATCTGGACGGTTGGTGATACCGATGCAGCGTTCTATAACGCGGCGGATGTGAACATTCTTGCAGAACCAGAACTACCGGGCGGTTGGTCCTCCGTGGGCAGCATCTCGCCGTCGACCTCGTTGCTGGTCGGAGACAAGGTCAAGGCGCGCGCGTTCTCCGCCAATGGTGAAAACCCCGACTATAGCGTTGAAATCTCCATCGACAGTGCCGAGGAAGGTTCGCCAAACAACTGGTCGTTCAAATTGGCAGAAGCCATCAACAAGGCTCACGCGCTCATCCGTGCAGGTGTTCGTGATGAAAGCGGCACGATCGAACCAGTCAAGGGCAACAACAGCGTATACGCGCAAAAAGACAGCGGCGTAACCCGTTACGAATTGCAACTGGACATGAAGGAAGATGCAGCGGCGAAGCTGTCAGTCGGCGCCATGCAGCCGCAGTATGTTTTGGTAAAAGGTCAGGCCAAGGTCGATTTTGGAATGATCTCCAATCGCAAGATGAACGTCGAAGCAATTCTGTTCGACCAGAACAACAAGCCGGTGGGCTCGACATCGACACAGGCGGACAGTGGTTCCAACTGGCTGGCCATCGATATCCGCAGCAATCCCGGGGCACATACCCTGACACTGGTTGGCACCACTCTGGATGGCCGGACCACCCGACAGGACACCCAAACTATCAACGTGACCGGTGAAGGTGCCGGTGCCGACTACGACTTCGTGTTCCCGGAAGGCATCAGCGAGTACACCGCCGGCACCAAGGTACTGCAACCGAAGACCAATGAAGTATTCGAGTGCAAGCCATTCCCTGAATCGGGTTATTGCAAGCAGTACAGCCCGTCTGCCAATGGTTTTGAACCCGGTGTCGGTGCGCACTCGCACATGGCCTGGAACAAACTCTAAGTTCTTTGGCAGTACTTCAGGTGACCTGTGAAAGGTTGCCTGAAGGTTCATTTTTTTATCGAGATGCAAATGACGGTTTCCGGTTATTCCAGACAACGCGTGCTGCTGCACTGGATATCGGCAGCGATCATCTTGTGGACTCTGGCTTCCGGGTTCTATGTATCTGTCGTAAATGTATCCGTCCCGGTTAAGCAGTCGGTGGCATTCATCAATGTTTCGCTGACCACAGTATTCATACCGTTTTTTATCTGGCGAGTTTGTATTTTTGTCTATCACACTTTGCATGCAAGGAAGGTGGCGGCATCGACGGGGCAAAGGCTCGTGGGACTTGCTCACGTACTGATCTACCTTACGGTGAGCATTGTTTTAGTGACCGGTGTGCTGATGATGGATCGCCCCATCAATGTGTTCGGCCTGGTCGAGATCCCTCAACCTTTAGGCAATTCCTTCCTCATCGCGCAGTTCACCACGGTTCATGCATGGGCGAGTGGGGTTCTTTCGGCACTGATTGCACTGCATGTCGGTGCCGTGATCGTGCACGAGATTTGCGGCCGCCGGGTACTGCGGCGGATGTCGTTATGAGGATGCGGCAATTATTCGATAGAGCGCTTCCCTGGTGAAGAACTCGTTGAAGCTGATGAGTCGTTTTAGCCTGCTGGTCATGCCGCTGGGTTATGCCGTGCTGCTGATCTGGCAGGAGTGGCACTTTCGTGAGCGCCTGGCCTCGCCGCCACTACCGGTATGGGCACCCACCGCTGTTCCCGTGCACATACCGCTGGATGCTACGGCGGTCGCATCGGTGCTGGGCCTGACACAAGGAACCTCATTGCTTGCCAGTGCCGAGCCGCTGACCTTGCAGGCCAGCTTTGTGCTCAGCAACGGTTTGTCCAGAGCGTTGCTCGCCGACGCCCAAGGCTCGCGCATCTACCAGGTGGGCGAACGCTTGCCCGGTGGCAGCGTTCTGCGTCGCGTCGAGGCCAATCAAGTGGTGCTGTGGAACAAGGGGCGGGAGGAGCGGTTAGCGCTGCAACCGTCTGCCGCCAGCTTCCTGCGTCGATTCGAGTCGCCGGGTGACACACAGTCTTCCGCGGTTTCCACGCGTTATCTACGCCCGGTTTCCGGGCTGTCAGAGTGATCTACATCATGAACAGTTTCGTTGGCGTGCAGGCCTTGCGCTCCATGTTTTTACTTGTCATTTTGGCGAGCCTGGCCTTGCCGGGCACGGTGCGGGCTGCGCAAGAAAAGTGGCAGCTGGCGATGAATAACGCCGAGCTGCGCGACATCGTTGAAGAGATCTCCGGCATTCTGGGGACCACCGTGGTGCTTGATCCCAGGGTCTCCGGTCGCATCACCGTGATGTCTCGGCAAGCCCTTGATCGCGAAGGCGTCCGCCGTTTGTTCTACTCGGTGCTCGACGCCCACAATTTCACGGTGATCGATGAAGGTGACCGGATCCTGATCACGCCAGTGACCGAAGCCAAGACGCGCGCCGGCACCAGTCCTGCAAAAAACGCTACGCCCTCGCAATTTGTCACCCGGGTGATCGAGCTTAACAACAGCAGTGCCGCCGACATCGCCGGGCTGGTCCGACCCCTGGTCTCGGCCAGCGGTTATGTCGGGCCGTCTGTGTCGACCAATGCGGTGGTGATCACGGAAACGGCCGCCAATGCGCAACGCATCGGCCAGGTCATCCGCCAGTTGGACTCCGGACAAGGCAATATGCACGCGGTGGTGCAATTGCGCCACGCCAGGGCCAGCGACGTGGCCCCCGTGATGGAAGCGTCCCTGGGCAAGCGCACTGCCGAGAGCGCGATCCAGGTATTGGCCGACACCAGGACCAACCGCCTGATCCTGATTGGCCCGTCAGCCGTTCGCCAACGCTTGGCCGAGCTGGCGCGCGGTCTCGATATTCCTGCCACCGAGACGCCGGACAACGCCCGGGTGATCCGCCTGCGTCACAGCGATGCCAAGCAGCTCGCAGAGATTCTGGAAAGCATGGGGCAAGGCCGAAAGGCGACTCCCACCCTTGGCAACAGCAAGGATGTAACGCCTGGCACGGCCTTCATGATCAAGGCCGACGAAAGCCAGAACGCGCTGGTGCTGATCGCCGAGCCAGAGCAGGTCAGGACCATCGAAAGTATCGTGCGTCAGTTGGACCAGCCGCGCGCCCAAGTGCTGATCCATGCCGCCATCGTCGAGATTTCCGGGGACATCGCCGAGGCGGTTGGCGTGCAGTGGGGCATCAGCACGGGGGATGCGAAGGGCTTCATCAACTTCCCCGGCACGGATATCCCCATTGTTGGCGGCCTGGATTTCGACGAGAAAAAATCCGCACCCGAAGGCGCGCTGTTGCGCCTGGGCAGTGATCGTTTTGGCGCATTGATTTCGGCACTGGCCAGCAACACCAACAGCAACCTGCTCTCCACGCCAAGCCTGTTGACCCTGGACAATCAGGAGGCGCACATCATCGTTGGCCAGAATGTCCCGTTCAAGACCGGCTCTTACGCCACCAACAGCAATGGTGCGGACAATCCGTTTACCACTGTCGAACGCAAGGACGTGGGCATCAGCCTGAAGATCAAGCCGTACATCAACGAAGGCTCGACGCTGAGGCTGGAGGTCGAGCAGGAAGTGTCGGACATCGCGCCCTCGGTATCGGGCATCGACTCTTCGGACCTGATCACCAACAAGCGCGCCCTCAAGAGCACCATCCTGGCCGACGATGGCGAGATCATCGTGATCGGCGGCTTGATCAGAGACAGCGTCAGGACCCAGAAAAGCGGGGTGCCGTTACTGCGGGATATTCCTTATTTGGGCGCGCTGTTTCGCTGGAACCGCGATACCCAGAGCAAAAGCAATCTCATGGTGTTCCTGCGACCAACGATCGTGCGCAGCAAGGAAGACCTGAGCGGCATCAGCCAGCAGCGTTACAACGCCCTGCGTGACTTGAGCCAGTCAGGGGCGCTGGATAACAACTCATTGCTGTTGCCGGCGGATTCGCGCCAGCTGTTCGAACCGGCTTCCGGTGCCCCGGTGTTCGACCTGCGCAAGCCGGCGTCGCCTGCGCCATGACCCAACTGCCCTTCGGTTTTGCCCGTCGATTCGGTGTGCTGCTGGAGTGCGAAGACGGCGAGTCGAGCCTTGCAGTGCGGGCCGATACGCCACTGACCGCCCTGGCGGAAGCTCGCCGGGCATGTGCTCGCGAGCTGCCGCTTCGAGTGCTGGAGCCCGCGATATTTGCCACACGCCTGGCAGCCGCCTACCGCGAAGGCCAAAGCGCCGCCGAGCAGGTTGCCCAAGGGCTGGACGAAGAACTGGACCTGCTCAGCCTGGTGGACAAGGTGCCGCAAACTGCCGATTTACTCGAGCAGCAGGGCGATGCGCCGATCATCCGCCTGATCAATGCGCTACTCAGTGAGGCCATGCGCGAGCAGGCCTCGGATGTGCATCTGGAAACCTTCGAGCAGTACCTGTCGGTGCGCATGCGAGTCGATGGGCAATTGCGTGAAATGCTCCGGCCTCGACGTGAATTGGCGACGCTGCTGGTGTCACGCATCAAAGTCATGGCGCGCCTGGATATCGCTGAAAAACGCGTGCCCCAGGATGGGCGGATGGCCTTGCGCCTGGCCGGGCATGAAGTGGATGTGCGGGTCTCGACCCTGCCCTCGGCACACGGCGAACGGGTGGTACTGCGCTTGCTCGACAAACAGGCCGGGCGCCTTGAGTTGTCGCGCCTGGGCATGCCGGACGACATCCTGCGCGACCTGCGCCACCTGCTGGGTAAACCCCACGGCATTCTGCTGGTGACCGGGCCCACCGGTTCCGGCAAGACCACCAGCCTGTACGCGGCGCTCAACAGTCTGAACGACCAGACCCGCAACATCCTCACGGTTGAAGACCCCATCGAATACCACCTGCCGGGTGTCGGGCAGATGCCGGTCAATCCGAAAGTGGACATGACCTTTGCCCGGGGCTTGCGCGCGATCCTGCGCCAGGATCCGGACGTGGTGATGGTCGGCGAAATCCGTGACTGCGAAACCGCTGAAATCGCCGTGCAGGCTTCCCTGACCGGTCACCTGGTGCTCTCCACGCTGCACACCAACAGCGCGGTCGGCGCGATGACGCGCCTGGCAGACATGGGGGTCGATAGCTACCTGCTGGCGTCGTCGCTGGTGGGTGTCCTGGCGCAGAGATTACTGCGCACGTTATGCCCGCATTGCAAGGCGCCCTACAGCGCGGATGCGGCCGCCTGCCAGCGTCTGGGACTGGGCGTGGCATCGTTGCAACTGTTCCGGGCCGTGGGGTGCGAGCAGTGTCAGCACGGCTATCGCGGGCGCGTCGGCATTTATGAACTGATCAGCGTGACACCGGCATTGGCAGCGCTGATTCACCAGGGGGCGAGTGAGCAGGCCTTGGCCATCGAAGCACGCCTGACGTCGCGCAGTCTGTTCCAGGACGGTCGCCAGCGGGTGCTGGATGGATTGACCAGTCTCGACGAGCTGCTACGCGTGACTCGGGAGGACTAGGTCATGCCGACATTCGATTATCGGGCTGATGACGATCAGGGGCACCGGCGCAAGGGGCGGCTGGAGGCCGACACTCCCCGTCATGCGCGACAGCTGTTGCGTGAGCGCGGGTTGTGGCCGCGGGACATCAAGGAAATCCGGGTCAGTGGTGGCGCAAACAAGCAAGGTAACGCAGGGCGATTAAGTGCCGCCGACCTGGCGCTGCTGACCCTGCAATTGTCCACGCTGGTTCAGGCCGGTTTGCCTCTGGAGGAATCTCTCGAGGCAGTGGCGAAACAGACTGCCAAGCGCCGGGTTGCCAGTTTGCTGTCGGCGGTCCGGAGCCGGGTCATGGAAGGCCATGCCCTGGCCGCTGCGTTGGCGCAGTTTCCCAAGGCGTTCCCGGAACTGTTTCGTGCCACCGTGGCCGCCGGCGAACGTTCCGGTCATCTGGGTCATGTGCTGGAGCAATTGGCCGCGTATACCCAGGCCCGCCAGGCCTCGCGGCAAAAAATCCAGATGGCGCTGGTGTACCCGTTGATCCTGATGTTGGCCAGCCTGGTCATCGTTGGCTTTCTGCTCGGTTACGTGGTGCCGGACGTGGTGAAGATTTTCGTCGACAGCGGCCAACCATTGCCGTGGTTGACTCGCGTGTTGATCCGTTCCAGTGACGGGTTGCGCAACCATGGCCTGTTGTTGCTGGCCGCGCTGGTGCTGCTGATCGCCTTCTGGCGCTGGAGTTTGAGTCAACGGGCCTGGCGCCTGCGCTGGCATCGTCTGGCGCTGAAACTGCCTGTCTGTGGCGACGTGCTGCGCGCCATGGAAGCCGCACGATTTGCCAGCACCCTGGCCATCCTCGGCAAGAGCGCCGTGCCCCTGGTCGATGCCCTGGAAATCGCCGCGGCGGTGATCGGCAACCTGACCATCCGTGCGCGAATGACCGACGTCGCCCGCTCGGTCCGCGAAGGTGGAACCCTGACCCATGGCCTGGAACTGAGCGGCGACATCCCGCCGATGATGCTGCACATGATTGCCAGCGGCGAGCGTGCGGGCGAACTCGATCGCATGCTGGCCCGTGCCGCCGAGCAACAGGAAAACAGCCTGGCGGCACGTATTGCCCTGGTGGTGAGCCTATTCGAGCCGGCCATGCTCGTGCTGATGGGCGGCGTCGTGCTGCTGATTGTCCTGGCCATCCTGCTACCGATTCTCAGCCTCAACCAATTGGTGAATTGATCCATGAACGCTTTACGTCACAGAGCTTCCCAGCACGGTTTCACCCTGATCGAGATCATGGTGGTGGTGGTCATCATCGGCATCCTGGGGGCCATCGTGGTGCCGCAGTTCATGAGCCGTCCCGATCAGGCCAAAGTCACCGCCGCCAAAGTCGATCTCCAGGCCATCGGCACCGCCCTGGAAATGTATCGCCTCGACAACTTCCACTACCCCTCCACGCAGCAAGGGCTGGAGGCCTTGAGCAAGCGGCCTTCCGGGTTGCCGGCGGCGCGCAGCTGGAACCCTCAGGGTTACCTGAAAAGCTTGCCCGTTGACCCGTGGGGCACGCCCTATCAGTACCTCAATCCCGGTGTGAAGTCGGCTGATGGCGGCTACGACTTGTATTCCCTCGGCTCCGATGGCGTCGCGGGCGGCGAAGGGCACGCGGCGGAAATCGGCAACTGGGGTGGTTGAAGCATGCCACGCCGTTGCCGGGGATTTACCTTGCTGGAAATGATGATCGTGATCGTCCTGATCGGCGTGCTGGTGGGTATGGTGAGTCTGGCCGCTGGCGATAACCCGGTTCAGCAGGCCAGGCAGGAAGCGCGCACCCTGGCGGGCGTCATTGGCCAACTGCGGGAACAGGCCGTGCTCGAGGGGCGGGAATACGGTCTGCGACTGAGTGTCGAAGGGTATCGGTCAATGCGCCTCGAAGGGCGTGGCTGGGAGCCGCTGCAAGCCTTCTACCGCTGGCCCGATGGCGTGCGATTGAGCCTTGAGCAGGAGGGGTATTCCCTGAGCCTGGGCGCTGACGCCGGCCCGCCTCAGGTTCTGCTGTTGAGCAGCGATGAAACCAGCAGCTTCACACTGCAGTTCGCTGGCAAGGACAAAGTCTGGGCGAGCCTGTCCAGCGATGGCATCGGCGAGGTCGTGATCGATGACTGAGCCGTCGTCCATACCGCGCATGGGTGGATTCACCTTGCTTGAAGTCATGGTGGCCCTGGCGATTTTCGCGACCCTGGCAACGGCCGTGCTGTCCGCCAGCCAGTACGTTGTGAGGCAGGCTGGCGGCGCCGAAGAACGCCTTCTCGCAGGCTGGGTGGCGGACAACCGACTGAACGAGTTGCGCCTGCAATCGTCCCCCGTGATTGAGCAGCCACAACGGCAGGTGAGCATGGGGGATCGCGACTGGGTCGTGCGTCAAATCGTCGGCATGGCGAACGATCCGCATGGGGTGGTGGTGGAGGTCGAGGTCGGCCTGGCCGGTCGCAACCAGACCCTGTTCCGCGCCATCGGCTGGATAGCTAATCGTCATGAATAATCAAGGCGGCTTCACCCTGCTCGAACTGGTCATTGCCATTGCGATTTTCGCATTGCTGGGGCTGGCCAGCTGGACGCTGTTCGACGGTGTGGTGCGCGTGCAACAGGGCACCCTGAGCCACGAACGTGAACTCAAAAACCTGCAACGCGCCGTGGCATTGATCGAGCGCGACCTGCTGCACATCGCGCAACAGCCTGTCCTACTTGACCCGACGCAGTTACAACTGGTGCGCAGCAATTGGCGTAACCCGCTGGACCTGCCGCGCAGTGAGCGACAGGTGCTGACCTACCGACTCGACAGCGGCGTGTTATGGCGTGATAGCCGGGCAGAAGGGGCTCTGAGTGTGCAGCGTCAAAAACTGCTCGACAATGTTCGAGACATGCGTTGGCGTCTGTACGACAGGCAGGTCGGTTGGCTCGGCGATTGGCCATCCGGACAGGCCCCGAAGGCACCGTTGGCTGTGGAAATGCAGCTGTCAGCCGGACGATTCGAGGCGATTCGCCGGGTGCTGTTATTGCCGGGAGCGTTGCCATGAGGGCGGGTCAACGCGGAGTTGCGTTGATCAGTGTGTTGTTGGTCATGAGCCTGGCGCTAGTGATCATCGGCGGCATGCTGCGCAGCCATCGCACGTTACTGCAAGGCATCGGGCAACAGTTACAGCAGATGCACCTGCGACAACTGGCCGTAGCCGGGGAAACCAGAGGCCTCGGTTTGCTCAAGGCCCAGCAGAAAGACAGCGACCTGATTGCTCAGCCGTCCAGCGCTTTCGCCATGGAAGATGCGCAGATACGTGTCGAAATCGAAGACCTGGCCGGGCGCTTCAACCTCAATGCCCTGTTGATTCAGGGCCAGGTCGATCAAGTCACGCTCAATCGCTGGGCGCGTTTGCTGGCGCTGCTCGAGCGACCGCCGGTGCAACTGGAGCAAGTGGGGGCGCTGCGCGAGCTCAGCCAACTGCGGTTGCTTCCCGGTGTCGACGCCGAGCTGTTGCGGCACCTGGCGCCCTGGGTCGCACTGTTACCGGCAGAGGCCGCGACGAACGTCAACACGGCGCCGGCCCTGGTGTTGCGCACGCTCGACGGCATCGAGAGTTCAACGGCCGAAGCCCTGGTGCGCCAGCGTTCTACGGCAGGTTGGCCAAGTGTTCAAGCCTTTACCCAGGATCCGCTGTTATCCGGTTTGGGCTTGAGCAGCCATGGCCTGGGCGTTGACAGCCGCTGGTACCGGATCACCGTGCTAGTGACCCAGGGACAGGGCCATCTGCGGCTGGCCACCGATGTCGAGCGCGACCCGAAGACGCGTCACCTGAACGTCCTGCAACGGCGTGTTCTACCCTCGAACCCCAACGAGATACCGCAATGAAAACCTGGCTTTACCTGACAGCCGACGGCTTGACCCATTCCACGGTCGCTTGGCCGTGTTGTCGTTGGACGTCGACCGGCAAGCGGCAACTCCTGCCCTTGAGCCAAGCGGCACAAGTACTGGCTGGACAGGCGGTCGATCTGCTGTTGCCCATGGAATTGTGCAGCTGGATGCTCAGCGATCCGTGGCCGTCCAGGCGCCAGCCGGATGCCCGGGCCATTGCGTTCGCCGTCGAAGAGCAATTGAGCGAAGTCCTGGAAAGGCTGCACCTGAGCACCGGTGCGCGCGATTCACAGGGCCGCTATCCGGTGCTGGTGATCGACCGCGAACGATTTACCGCCGTGCTCGCGCTGCTGGCTGAAGTGGGTCTTGAAGTGCGCTCCGTGTTTGTCGATGCCGATGTGTTGCCCTGTGACCAGGCGCTGGGTATCCGCTGGTTTGGCCGCTGGTTGCTCGGAGGCGGCTTGCCCGCTCGTCTGGCCGTGTCGGATGACGGGTTGCTGGTGCTCAAGCCAGGTTTGCCCATGGACGTGCAGTGGCGCGACGAGCGTCAGGACTGCACAGATATCGATCAATGGCTGACCTCGGTAAATGGCCAGGCGATCAATCTGTTGCACGGTGATTTCGCGGCACCCCGCAAGCGCCTGCCCTGGCGGCTCGGCGGGCTGGTCGTGCTGGCGCTGTTGCTGCTCGACTGGGGCGCCAGCCAGGCACGTATCGGATTTCTCGAAAGCCAGAGCCACCAGCTCTACAGCCGCAACGAACAGCAATTCAAGACGCTTTACCCGGACCAGACCCGCATCGTTGACCTGGCGTTACAGCTCAATGCCTTGCAAAGCCCGAATGCGGCCCCCCAGGACGGCCAGATCGCCGGGCTGGTCAAACTCGTCGAGCAAGTCATCGGTGCCAGCAACGCCGATGTCCAGCGTATTGAGTTTCGCGAAGGCGACGGCTGGAAAGTCCGGCTGACGGCCAATAGCTTTACCGAGCTGGAGTTATTGCGTGAACGTGGCCGACAGCAAGGCCTGCCGGTGCGACTCGACAGCGCGAGCAAGGAAGGCGATCGGGTGCAGGCGACCCTGACCCTGGAGCAAGGCACATGAAGCTGAGCGGATTGATTACATGGCCGGAGAGGGTGCCGCGCTGGCAACGTCTGTCGCTGCGCGAGCGATGGTTGTTGCTGATGTTGGGTGCGTTTGCCTTGGGCGTCGCGGCATTCAGCCTGGTCTGGCAACCGACCCAGCAGCGACTTGCGACTGCCGAGCGGCAACATCATCAGCAACTGGCACTGGCCGCACAACTGCAACTGGCGCGTCCGCGCAGCGCGCGCAAAGCAGTCGCCCAGCCGCTGTCGCTGCACGTCAGCGAAAGCGCCACCGAGGCGGGGCTGGAACTGCATCAGGTCAATACCGACGGCGATCAGTTGCGCCTCAGTCTCAGCGGCGACGCCAAGGTATTGCTGGCCTGGCTGGACCGCATCGAACGCAATGGCACCGTGCTGCAATCCTTGACCCTGGAAAAGCGCAACGCGGTGCTGGAGGCGCGGGTGGTGCTCAGATAGTCGCGCCGGCGCCCGGCAGGGGCGGCAACTTCGCCAGCTTCAAGGCGGCCAGTAATGCCACGATCAGCAAGGCGCCGATGAACAAGCCGATGCCGTTCCAGCCGCCCAAGTGCCAGAACACGCCGCCCGCCGTACCAGCGATGCTCCCCCCGGCGTAGTAGCAGAACAGGTACAAGGACGATGCCTGGCCCTTGGCCTTGGTGGCACGGCGGCCGATCCAGCTGCTGGCGACCGAGTGGGCACCGAAAAAGCCGAACGTGAAGACCAGCATGCCGAAGATGACCAGCGGCAATGGTGTAAACATGGTCAGGGCGAGGCCGCAGATCATCAGCGCGATCGTACTCCAGAGCACTTTGCGGCGGCCTATCTTGTCGGCCAGCGAGCCGATCTTCGCCGAGCTGTAGATACCCGAGAGGTACACCACCGAGAGCAGTCCGACGAAGGCCTGTTCCATGTGATACGGCTCGGCCAGCAGGCGGTAGCCGATGTAGTTGAACAAGGTGACGAACGCACCCATCAGCACGAAGGCTTCGAGGAACAGCAGCGGCAGGCCGGCGTCGCGAAAGTGCATGGTGAAACCGTCAACCAGGCTACGCGGGTGCAGCGAGCGGGGGCTGAAGTTGCGCGACTCGGGAAGAATTTTCCAGAACAGCGCTGCCGCAATCAGCGCCAGGCCGCCGATCACCAGCATTGCCGCGTGCCAGCTGACGAAGTCGATCAATACGCCGGTGATAAGACGCCCGCTCATCCCGCCGATGGCGTTGCCGCCAATGTACAAACCCATCGCGAGGCCGATGTGCTGCGGGTGAATCTCTTCGCTCAAATAGGTCATCGCAACCGCTGCCAGGCCGCTCAATGACAAGCCGATCAGTGCACGCATCGCCAGGACACCGTGCCAGCTCGGCATCATCGCACTGGCCATGGTGCACAGTGCGGCGGCGAACAACGCCGCCACCATCACCTGTTTACGCCCGACGCGGTCGGAGATCGGGCCGGTGATCAGCAGGCCGATGGCAAGCATGCCCGTGGCCACCGACAGGATCAGGCTGCTCTGCGCCGCGTTGATGGAGTATTCGTGGGACAACAACGGCATCATCGGTTGCACGCAGTAGAGCAGGGCGAAGGTAGCGAAGCCACCGCAGAACAGCGCCAGCACGGTGCGCATGAATGCCGGGGTGCCTTTTTCGATGTAGATCTGCGCGAGCTCGGCGGCGACTTCGCCTTGGGCGGCGGGTGGAATTTCATGAGCGAGTGGAGCGACAGCAGTTTTCACGTTGGACCTCGGAGGAGCGCAGCCGGTCAGGCAATGAAAAAAGCATATAGCTGGCTAATGATTCAATCCAATATATTGTTCGACCTGTTTGATAGCTTTAACGACCTAATGGGGTGTTCATGGAATTTCGTCATCTGCGCTACTTCATCGCCGTCGCCGAAGAACTGCACTTCGGCCGTGCCGCACAGGTGCTGGGCATCTCGCAGCCGCCGCTGAGCCAGCAGATCCAGGCGCTGGAGCAGGAGCTCGGCGCGCGTTTGTTCGAGCGTACCAATCGTCGGGTCGAGCTGAGCGAGGCCGGTCGACTGTTCCTGGAAGAGGCGCGGCTGGTGCTGGCGCAGGTCGACAAGGCGGCGGATGTTGCGCGGCGGGCACAGCTGGGCGAGCTGGGCGAACTGAAAATCGGCTTCACCTCGTCGGCACCGTTCAACTCAACGATTCCCCAGGCGATTTTCTCTTTTCGCCAGCGTTTTCCGGCAGTGCACCTGAACCTGCGGGAAATGAGCAGCACCCAGGTGGCCGATGCGCTGGTGGATGAGTCGATTGAAGTCGGCATCATGCGCCCGCTTGGGCTGCCCGATTCGCTCAGTGTGGTCGAGCTGATGCGCGAGCCGCTGGTCGCCGTTCTCAGCGCCAAGCATCCTTTGGCCAATGGCAGTGAAGAAGGCTTGTTTCTGTCAGCGCTGGCCCTCGAGCCGTTCGTTTTTTTTCCGCGCAGCTACGGCAGTGGCCTGTACGCGCAACTGCTCAGTTTGGCCCGTGACGCCGGCTTCAGCCCGCACTTTGCCCAGGAGGCTGGCGAGGCGATGACCATCATTGGCCTGGTGGCTGCGGGGCTGGGTGTGTCGGTGCTGCCGGCGTCTTACCAGCGAATGCGCATTGATGGCGTGGTTTATCGACCGCTGCTCGATCCAGCGGCGGTGTCGGCGGTATGGCTGGTGCAGCGCAAGGACCAGAAGTCGCCGATGGCGCGGGCGTTTGTGGAACTGCTCACACGCAAGGTTGAACCGCTGTAGGAGCGAGCCTGCCCGCGATGGTCGTTAACGATGACGTGGGGTTTCTGGGTGCACACAGTGTTCTTTGGTTCATCGCGAGCAAGCTCGCTCCTACAGGCTCAGATTTTTCGCCGCTGCTCGTGGGACATTTCTGAACTATCCCGAAGGGGCTACAGCGCCTTGCGGCGTTGCCTACAACTACTCCAGAATCCGCCGGCTTGTGCGCTTTGAGGGCCATCGGTAGCTTGAACCGGGTCACTGATTGTCAGTGATCGGGTTTAGTAGCCCGTTGTTATACGAAGCGCATTGGCGCTCCCGATAGGCAGGTATGCCAATACCTGCCCTTGACGGTAGCTGTGCGCAGGGCGCCTTTGGGCGCGCCGGTTCGTGTAACCCGGTCTACTAACCTGCGTACAGCTGCCACCCTTTTGATCAGTAGCGATTCGGTGTGGCCCCCACTGTCAGGACGCTGAATCATGACCAATAGCTCAAACCCACCGGATACCGACCCAGATATTCCACACCAAGCCAGCCATATCTTCCTCATCGCCCCCGAAATCGACAACCACACCCTGCTGGAATACGCCTGCGTTTCACTGGCATCAGCCAATGTCATGGCGAGCGACTTCGCGAGGAGCCTGAACGCCACGCAGAGCCACACACTGCTGGGGATTCAGCAATCGATCATGCTGGGGGAACTGGCGGTGAATCGGGTCCTGGATAACCTCGATCCACCTTGATCATGTTGTTCGGGTGTTCCCGAAAGGGGCTTGCGAGACTCTGAGGATCCTGGGCAACCAGCCATCGCAGAGCCAGGCAGGTAAAGGGCGATGACAAGCCGACCTGTCTGTGAAGGGGCGCCGAAAGGCGCCCTTTGTCGTTTCTGGCCCTACGCCCAGCGCTTGAAAATCAACGAAGTATTCACCCCGCCAAACGCAAAATTGTTGTTCATCACATACTGGTTGCTCATCTGCCGGAACTCGCCACGCAGATAGTCCAGCTTGCCGCAGTGCGGGTCGACTTCATCCAGGTTCAGGGTGTGGGCGTACAGGTCGCGGTTCATCATTTCGATGCTGAACCAGGACTCCAGCGCGCCACAGGCGCCCAGGGTGTGGCCGAGGAAGCTTTTTTGCGAGCTGATTGGCATGTGTTCGCCGAACAGGCTGCTGGTCGCGAGGGTTTCGGCGATGTCGCCCTGTTCAGTCGCCGTGCCATGACCGTTGACGTAGCCGATGTCGGCCGGACTCAAGCCTGCGTCTTCCAGGGCCAACTCCATGGCGCGGCGCATGGTGACTTGCTCAGGGCGGGTGGTGTGCTGGCCGTCGGCATTGCTGCCGAAACCGACGAGTTCGGCATGGATGCGGGCACCCCGGGCCAGGGCGTGCTCCAGTTCTTCGAGCACCAGCATGCCGCCGCCTTCTCCGATCACCAGGCCGTCGCGGCCTTTGTCGTAGGGGCGTGGGGTGGTGTGCGGGGCGCTGTTTTTCAGGCTGGTGGCGTAGAGCGCGTCGAAGACCATGGCTTCGGTCGGGCACAGTTCTTCGGCGCCGCCAGCGAGCATCAGCGGCAGGCGGCCGAACTTGATGGCCTCATAGGCATAGCCGATCCCTTGGCTGCCGCTGGTGCAAGCGCTGGAGGTGGGGATCAGGCGGCCGGTAAGACCGAAGAAGATGCTGATGTTGGCGGCCGTGGTGTGCGGCATCATGCGCACGTAGGAGTTGGCGTTCAGGCCTTCGGCCACCGAATTGAGCAGCATGTTGCCGAACGCCTTGATTTCGTCGGTGCTGCCGGTGGAGGAACCGCAGGCGACGCCCATGCGTCCGTCCTTGATCGATTCGTCACCGAGCAATCCGGCGTCGGCCAGTGCCTGTTCCGCCGCGCCGACGGCCAGCCGTGAAACGCGACCCATGCTGCGCAGTTGTTTGCGCGTCCAGTGGCTCGGCACCTTGAAGTCATCGATGGGGCCGGCCAGGCGCGTATTGAGTTCGGTGAAGCGGTCCCATTCATCCATTCGACGAATGCCACTGCGGTTGGCCGCGAAATGGCCGGCGATGGTTTCCCAGTCGCTGCCCAGGGAGGTGATGCCGGCCATGCCGGTGACGACGACGCGCTTCATCAGCACAGGCCTCCGTTGACGGCCAGAACCTGCCGGGTGATGTACGAGGCTTCCGCCGACATCAAAAAGTTCACCGCGCCGGCCACCTCTTCAGGGGTGCCCATGCGCCCAGCGGGGATCATTTTCATCAATTCGTCCACCGGCACGTTTTCATCGAGCATGGCTGTGTCGATAAGGCCGGGCGCGACACAGTTGACGGTGATCTTGCGCTTGCCCAACTCGATCGCCAACGCCTTTGCCGCGCCGATCAAGCCGGCCTTGGAGGCGCTGTAGTTGACCTGGCCGCGATTGCCGATCAAGCCGGACACCGAGGTGATGCAGACAATTCGCCCGGCGGCGCGACGACGGATCATCGGCATCATCACCGGGTGCAGCACGTTGTAGAAACCGTCGAGGTTGGTGCGCATCACCACATCCCAATCATCCTCGCTCAGCGCCGGAAAAGCACCATCACGCGTCAGGCCGGCGTTTAGCACCACGCCGTAATAGGCGCCATGGGTTTCGACGTCCGCCTCGAGAATGGCTTTGCAACCGGCGCGGTCCGACACGTCGAATTGCAGGACGCGCGCAGTGCGACCCAGTGCCTCGATTTCACCTTGTACGGCTTGGGCATCCGCCAGGCCACTGCGGCAATGCAGCACGATGTCATGCCCGGCCCGGGCCAGGCGCAAGGCGATGGCGCGGCCGATGCCACGGCTGGAACCGGTGACCAGTACGGATTCAGTCATGACTGGACTCCTTCGGATTCATGAAGATATTGGGCCGCTTGAGGCGGGCGATACACGTTCAGTCGGGCGCTGGCGTGAATACCGGGTGCGGTGATGTGGCACTCGAACACGCCCATGCCGTTGTCGTCTTCCAGGGAGCGCATGCCGTGCAGGGTCAGCTCGGTGCCGGCCGGGAAACGATCGACGTTGCATTCGAACTTGCGAGAACCGAGCAAAAAGCCCAGTTCCACGGCATCGCCGCGCTGGCGCGCATGGCAGCCGGCGAAGGCCGCGACGCTCTGGGCCATCAGTTCAATACCGACCCAGGCGGGCAGGCTGCCGTCGGGGAGGTTGAACAGGCCGTCGGGCTTGACGCTGAGGCGGGTATGAATCTGTTCTTCATCGAATGCCAGGATCTGCTCGATGAGGATCATGTCGCCAGCATGGGGCAACAGTTCGGCGAGCGGCCAGTCAATCATGGGGCGTCTCCGATAATCAGGCTGACGTTGTTGCCACCGAAGGCGAAGGAATTGCTCATCAGGTAGCGAGGTCCAGTGGACGCCAGGCGATCGGCGGGAGTCACCCATTTCAGGGCCGGCAGTTGCGGGTCGGGCTGGCCGTCCCAAACGTGCGGCGCCAGGCGGTGCTCGTGGTTGTCGCTGCTCAGGCTCAACCAGCAGAACGCAGCCTCCAGCGCCCCGGCCGCGCCAAGGGTATGACCGGTCATGGGCTTGGTCGAAGAACAGGGCACACCGGCCGGGAACAACGCGGCTACCGCGTGGCTTTCCATGGCGTCATTGTGTTGGGTGGCGGTGCCATGCAGGTTCAGGTAGGCGATCTGCCCGGGTTGCAGTCCGGCTCGGCTCAAGGCCTTGCGCATCGCCTGTTGGGCGCCACGGCCGGAGGGTTCCGGGGCGGAAATGTGGTGCGCATCGGAACTGGCGCCACTGCCCAGCAGGGCAATCGGCTGGCTGTCGCCAGGCTGTTTGCTCATCAGGAACAGCACGGCCGCTTCGCCGATATTGATGCCATTGCGGTTAACCGAAAACGGATTGCAACGTTGTCCGGACACCGCTTCGAGTGCCGAGAAGCCGTTGAGGGTCAGCTTGCACAGTGTGTCGACACCACCGCACAGCACCACGTCGCATATCCCCAGGTCGAGCAGGCGCTGGGCACTCATCAAAGCGCGGGCGCTGGAGGTGCAGGCGGTGGAGATCACGTAGGCCGGGCCGCTCAATTGCAGCCAGTCGGCGAGAAAGTTCGCCGGCGCGCCGAGTTCCTGTTGCTGGTAGTCGTAGTCGGCCGGGAACTGCTGTTCGCGCACGTAGAGGGCCAGGCCCTGGCTGGCTTCATCGATGCCCGAAGTGCTGGTGCCCAGCACGATCCCGATACGGTCGCGGCCGTAGCGCCGGATGGCCTGATCGATGTCGGGGCGAATCTGCAGCGCGGCCTCCATCAGCAGTTGATTGTTGCGGCTGCGTTGGCAGGTCAGCTCGACGGGAATCGGCACGAGTTCACCCGTGACCGCACCCACCGGCAATGATCGCTCTGCCACCCAGCCGGTCTCGCTGCGCATGCCGGAGCAATCGCCGGCAAACAGGTTGCGGGCGACTTCCTCCTTGTCGCGACCGAGGGCACAGACGACCCCCAAGGCATTGAGGTAGACCGTCATGGCGTGTCACCGCTCAGGGGCGTGATTTGATATTTCGGGCCTTTGGGCAGGTTCAATTCGAAGCTCAATGGTTGTGAGTAACGGACATCCCAGCGCTCTGGCAGCGAGCGTTGTGCCCCGTGTTGCCATGCGCCCGGATAGTTGCCAGACAGTTCATCCCTGGGGGTCAGCGCAAACAGCAGCGCGGCGAACAGCTCCCGGGCTTCCGGGTTCGGCGGCAACAGGCCATCGGCGTGCCAATGGCCATCGATCAGTTTCTGGCGTGCCTGCGGAATACCCAGCAAGTCCATCATCGACCAGCGGATGGCAGGGCCTTCACGCTGGATGACCAACACCCAGTCCAGGCGCTGATCAGCCTGCAAGCGCTGGATGTGCAATTGCAGCGGCAACGCCATACTCGGGGTCTGCTCGGGCAGTGGCGCCTGGCTGGCGCAGGCACTCAAAAGCAGGATGCAACCGAGCAGCAGGCATCGCATCATCAGGCACACCCTTCAACGGGTTGGCAAACCACGTTGTCCAAGTCGCTCATGTCGCATCCCTTGCACAGAGTTCTGACAACATTCGCAGTCGACGTTTCGGTTCGGCGACGAACGGATTGCGCTCGTCCCAGGCATACCCGGCGAGGATCGAGCTGATCATGCGGCGGATTTCCGCAGCGCCATCCGGGTAATAGATCACGTCCTGGAAAGTCCCGGCGTACCAGCCCTCGACGTAGCAACGGAATGTATCGACCCCGCGCTTGAGCGGTTCGGCAAATTCACGCTGCCAGTCCACGGACTCGCCTTGCAGCTGGCGGTGCAGGACGCCTGCGGCCATGCTCGCCGAGCGCATGGCGATGGTCACGCCGGAGGAAAACACCGGGTCGAGAAATTCCGCGGCATTGCCCAGCAAGGCGAAACCTCGTCCGTGCAGGGTTTTGACGTTGGCCGAATAACCGCCGATGGAGCGGGCCGGCGTATCCCATACGGCTTTTTCCAGTACCCCGGCCAGGCTGGGGGTCTCGGCGATGAAACCACGCAGGCATTCATCAAGATTATCACTGCGGCCTTCGAAGTGTTCGGCTGCTGCGACCACACCGACCGAGCAGCGGCCATTGCTGAACGGAATGGTCCAGAACCAGACGTCACGCTGGGTGGGATGGGTGGTGATGAGGATCTTGGTACGGTCGAAGTTCGGGTGGTCGATATGGTCTTCGACATGGGTGAACACCGCCTGGCGTACCGGGAAATTCGACGGTGCTTCAAGGTCGAGCAAGCGCGGGAGGACGCGGCCGTAACCACTGGCGTCGAGCATGAAGTCAGCTTCGATGCGGTACTCGCTGCCGTCTTCGCGGCGAACGCCGAGCAGCGGGTTGGCCTGCTCGATATCGACGCTGACGATGGTTTCGCCATAGCGGATTTCCACGCCTTGCAGCGCGGCCTGATCAGCCAGCAGTTTGTCGAAATCGGCGCGCTGCACCTGGAAAGTCGTTGGCTTGCCTTGCGTGAATGTGTCGCCGAAATCGAAGGTGCTGTAGCGCTCGCCCCAGGCAAACGCGGCCCCGGTTTTCAGCTGGAAACCCGCCGCATTGACGGCGTCGAGCATGCCCGCTTCTTCGACGAAATCCAGGCAGTGGGATAACAGGCTCTCGCCGATGGAAAACCGCGGGAAATGCTGGCGCTCGATCACCAGTACGTCATGCCCCTTGCGCTTGAGCAGCGCGGCGGCGATGGCCCCTGAGGGACCCGCGCCGATGACCACGATCTGACGACGTTGCATTTCAACGGTTGGCATGGGGGCTCCTTGCCTGGGCGGCAGCTATCAAAGGGATCCGGTGCATGCCGGCCAGTGCCGGCAGCAGGGTCGCGATCAGGCCCATCAGCATCAACGCAAAGTACAGCGCCGGGCTGATGAGCTGTTGTTGCAGCAGCAGATTGAGGAAGACGATCTCGCTCAGGCCGCGAATGTTCAGCAGCACACTTTCCCGCCAGCGGCTGGCGCCCTGGAACGAAGCGCCGGCCCAGCCAAGGCCGAGCCAGTTGCCCAGCAGCTTGCTGGCAATCGGCAACAGCAGCAGGGCCGCCAATTGCATCCAGCCGAGGCTGTCCATCGCGCTGTGCACGTTGATCTGCACGATACCGAACGTGAGTATCAATGGAATGGCGATGTACGTCTGCAAGCGGTTCATCCAGATTGCCGGCAACGGCAGCACCAGCGGTGCCTTGAGCGCCGCCATGATCAGTACGTAACCGATGCCGAAAATCAGCGCATTGAGCTTGTAGTGTTCGGCCACCACCAGCAACGCGAAAAAACCCAGGCTGTACAGCCAGGTTTGCCGTAGGCCCAACAACCGCAGCAGCACGGGCAGGCACGCGCCGGCCAAGGGTAGCAACAGGCTGCTCAGGTGCAGGCTGCCTTGGCCCAGGGCGAACAGGGTCCAGCAGGCCAGGTCGATGATGATCGCGGTCTGCACCAGTCGCCGGGTGGCGCTGTGCGGGTAATCGATGTGCCGCAGGTACAGGTACAACACCGGGATCGCGGTGATCGCGAACAGCAGGCCGACCGCCAGCGAGCTTATCCAGGGTTGCGGCGGCAACAGCCAGATGGCCGTGGCCAGGCCGCAGGCGAACGGGATGGAGAAACTCGGCAGGGCGATTTTCAGGCTCTGGCGGTCCAGTTGCAGGTCGATCACATCGCTGAGGATATAGCCCAGCAGCAGTGCGAAACTCAGGCTGTAGAGGTTCTTCAACCAGCCTGGTGACACCAGCGCCGCGCCGCTCAGTTGCCATTGCGGTTCGATCCAGAAGTACATCAGCAACGGCAAGCCGAGGGTCGCCAGCAGCAACTGGCTGACAATGGGAATCAGGCCGAAATGGCGCCCGACCCGGGTCGCCACGGCGAACAGTACCAAGGCCATCGCCCAGAACAGCCCGATCATCATGCGGTTGGCTCCGTGAGGCTGGTGGCGTGAACCTGGCGACCGGCCCAGGGCGCGAGCAGGAAGCTGAAGATCAGGCCCAGGCTCACCGACAGGCCGAAATTGCTCACCGCGGGTGTGCTCGATACCGCCAGCAGGCCGAACGACAGCCAGGTGGTCAATGCGGCCAGCAAGGTGCCCAGCAGGCTCACGGCGGCGCCGCCGACCTGTTCGCGCATGAGGATGGCGTAATCGACGCTGATCGCCGTCACCAGCAGCAGTCCGAACAGGCTGAACAGGGTCAGCGGCTGCCCCAACCAGCCAAGGCTGGCCAGGCTGCACAAGGCCGCCAGCAACGGCAGGGAGACGATGCGCAGCGCGCCGCCAAGCCCGAACGGCAGGATCAGCACCAGTACGATCAGCACGCAGGAGGCGAGTTTCAGTTCGGCGGCGCTGATCTGGGTGGCGGCGAACACGCTGTTCAGCTCGCCCAGCCGATCCACCAGCTTCACGCCAGGCAGATCCTCAGCCTGTACCCGTAACAGGGCAGGATTGTTCAGGCCCTGCAAGCTGACCATCGCTGCCACGCCGTCGGCGGTCGGTCCCAGCCATAACAGGCGATAGGGCTCGGCCAATGGGCCGGCCAGCGCGCTGTCGATGTCTTCGACGGGCAGTGCCTGCAATTGGCTCAACTCCGCCTGCAACGCCTGCGCCGGTACGCCGACATCGAGCAACGGTTGCCAGTACGATGGCAGTTTGCTCAATGCCTCGCGAACCTTGCGCTGTTCGCTGGGCGGGCTGACCAGTTGATTGAGCGACAGGTAACCCTGGAGTTTCTCCAGGCCAACCAGCTGATCCAGGCGTTCACTCAGGGCGCTATGGCGTTCGAGCAATTGCTGCTGGTCGGCGGCCTGCACCAGGAAGAACTGGCTGGTGGGTTGATAACCCGTGATTCGCGCAATGGTCTGCGCTTCGTCGGTCAACTGCTGCGGCGCACCCACCCACTGGCGGATGTCGTTACGGGTCTGGAGTTGCACCAGGCCGCCGACACAAAAAGCGATCAGCAGCGCCAGCAATACCGGCGTGCTCAAATGCCGGAGCAACGCTTCGCGGCACAGCAGTAGATATTCGCAAAGGCGTAGCGGCCATTGCGCCGGACGCAGTTCGGCACCCTTGAGCAGCGCCGGTAGCAGGCACACCGCGGACAAATAGGCACCCAGCAGGCCCGCCGCCGAGAACACGGCAATCTGGGTCAAGGCCGGGAAGGGTGTCCAGGCCAGGGCCAGGTAGCCGATGGCGCTGGTGACCAGGCTCAGGGTCAGCCCCGGCAAGGTCAGGCGCAACGCCGGCCAGCTATGCCAGGGTTTCAGGCTCCAGCTCTTGGACAGGTAATGCAGCGGGTAATCGACGGCCACGCCGATCAGGCTCGAACCCAGTACCAGCGTCATCACATGCATGTGGCCGAACAGTGCCACGCAGGCTACCGCGCCAAACAGCATGCCCACCAGCACCGGAACAAATGCCAGCAGGACACGCCAGCGGCGAAAGGCCAGCAATAGCAACAACAGGATGCCGACAGTGGCACCGCCACCGACCCAGGTCATTTCCCGGGACGCCTGGCGCTGGCCGTTGGCCGCGTACAACAAGCCACTCGCGGCGAGCAGTTGCACGTCGGCCCTGGCGGCCTCCTCGCGACTGTGCTGGAGCAGGTCGGCCACTTGCAGCGGCAGGTTCATGTCGAAGGCGTTGCCGGTGGCCCGCGCCCGCAGCAGCACCCAGTGCTTGCCATCGGCCTCGGCGATCAAGGCGCCACTGCCAATGTCCAGTTGCACGGCACCGTGCTGTGGCTGGCTGTTCTGGATGCGTCCGGTCAGGCCCAGCCAGTCATCCTGGCTGGGCACCAGGCTGAAGCCGGTGAAGGGGTCAAACAGCGCCTGCACCCGTTGCTGGATAAAGGCATCGGGGTGCTCGATCAGTTGCTCGCGATCGTCTGCCGCGAGCATGGCCAATCGGCCTTGCAGCAGTTGCGTGCGCAACGCCGGCAAGTCGGCCTGCAGGTTCCATTGGACCTTTTCGAACAGGCCGCTGGCCTGCCACTGATCCCCCAGTGTTTGCGCCATGGCAATGGCTTTTTGGCGATCGCCGTGGCCGACCAGCACCAGCATTTCGCGGTTCAATGGTTCCTGCATGCGTTGCTCGGCGCGCAGTTCCAGCGCATCCGGTGCGGTGCCGGGCACCAGTTCCATCAGGTTGGCCGACAGCGGGGCGCCGTCGCGCCATTGCCAGCCGGCGAGCGCCAGCACTGCCAGCAGCAGGATCAGGAACAGCCACGGCAGCCTGCGTTCACTCGGCAAAGTCATGCTGCTCCGTGTCGCTCAACGGTTGCGCGCTGGTGCTGTCCTGCATGCGCAACAGCGTGCTATCGCCCTGGGTTTCCAGCAACTCGATGCTCTGGACCAGTTCGCCGCCGGTGATGTTGATCTGGTTGAATACCTGCTTGAGCAGCATCGAGCGCGGCATCAACGTCAGTGTCCAGTTCTGTGCATCGCCACCGAGCGACAGCTCGAAGTCCCGTTGCAGTCCACTGCTGTCGCCTTGCAGGACAGCCAGGAACAAGCGGTTCTGCTCGGCACCGGCACTCTTGGCGGGCAACATCTGCCAGCCACTGGCATCACGCCGGGCAATGCCTGCGGAGGTGATGCGGTAGTCCTGTTGCAATGGCGTTTTCAGCAGCCACAACAAGCCGTGATTCTTCGCCAGGACGAAGGTGCCCTTGCTGGTCAGTGGCTGGGGCAGGGCCCGCAGGCGTTTTTCCTGGATAAAATTGCCGTGGATGACATCGGGCCTGGCCAACTGCTCGCTGAGCTGTTGCAGGTCGAACGCATTGGCCAGCCCTGGAATGCCGAGTAACACGCAGAACACTGTAGGAGCGAGCTTGCTCGCAAAAAACCTGAGAGCGCCGCGGGGTGTCAGGTGCCCAGCGTCACCGTTAACGGCCGTCGCGGGCAAGCCTGCTGCTACAGAGGAACGGCGCAAGCAGAAAATCATGGCAGGACCCTCTCCACGGCGTCGGTGAACACCTTCGGCGAGGCCAACTGCATTTCGCGATTGCTCATGTCGACGGCGACCTGAACGGACACGGCGCGGGTCAGGCGTTCGCCGGTGTCCAGGTCACTGATCAGGTAGTTGATCTTCAACCGGTTCTCCCATTCCACCAGATTGGCGCGCACGTTGAGTTTCTGGCCGAACGCCGCGCCGCGTACATAGCGCAATTGCAGGTCGATCACCGGCCACGCATAGCCCGACTCGGACATCGCCGTGTAGTTGTGGCCGATCCTGTCCAGCAAGGCGCAACGGGCGATTTCCAGGTATTTGACGTAATGGCCGTGCCAGACGACGTTCATCTGGTCGACGTCGAAGAACGGCACGACGATTTGTGTATCGGTGTGAAGCACTCCCTTGCTACGCATGCAGCCTCCAGTGTTGTGTGGCGATTCGTTGCAGGCACAGGCGCAACTCACCTTCCAGCGCGCGGTCTTCGATGACCGGCGGGAAATCCTCGGCCAAGGCTTCGTGCATGGCGGCCAACGCGGGCGGCAGCGGCCGCGCGTCTTCGGCCTGGGCGCGCAGCCAGACGCCCTGGTTGGCCGCCAGCAAGGTGGCGGCGGCGACCTGCTCGGTCAACTCCAGCACGCGGATCGCATCGCGGGCCGCGATGGTGCCCATGCTCACCTTGTCCTGGTTGTGGCATTCGGTGGAACGCGAGAAAACGCTGGCAGGCATGGTGTTTTTCAGCGCTTCGGCGGTCCAGGCGCTGGTGCCGATCTGCACCGCCTTGAAGCCATGGTTGAGCATGGCGCGGTCGGCCGTGGCACCGGACAGGTTGCTTGGCAAGCCGTGGTTGTAGCGTTCGTCCACCAACAGGGCGAGTTGTCGATCGAGCAGGTCGGCGACGTTGGCCACGAGGTTTTTCAGGCTGTCCATGGCGAACGCGATGTGCCCACCGTAAAAGTGCCCGCCGTGCAGCACGCGCTCGGCCTCGGCATCGATGATCGGGTTGTCGTTGGCACTGTTGAGTTCGATTTCAATGAACGAGCGCAGCCAGTTCAGGCTGTCGGCCAGCACGCCGAGGACATGCGGCGCGCAACGCAGCGAGTAGCGATCCTGCAGCCGATGCAGCGGCGCGGTCGGCGCGTCGATGGCCAGGTCCTTGCGCAGCCACGCGGCGACTTGCATCTGTCCCGGGTGCGGTTTGGCGGCGAACAGGCGCTCGTCGAAATGCTCCGGGTTGCCTTGCAGCGCCACCACGTTCAGCGCGGTGATGCGTGTGGCCAGTTGCAGCAGGTAATCGGCGCGGGCGTAGGCCAGGCAGGCCAGCCCGGTCATCACGGCAGTGCCGTTCATCAGTGCCAGGGCTTCCTTGGGCCGCAGCACCAGCGGCTGCCAGCCGAGTTCTCGGTGCACGTCGGCAGCTTGCCGGCGTTCGCCGCGATACATCACTTCACGCTCGCCGGACAGCGTGGCAGCGACATACGACAGCGGCGTCAGATCACCGCTGGCGCCCACCGAACCTTCTTCCGGAATCAGCGGCAGGATGTCATGTTCAAGAAACGCTTGCAGGCGTTCCAGCAACTCCACGCGAACCCCCGACACGCCCTGGCAGAGCGACTGCAAGCGGGCCGCCAATACCGCGCGGGTGGCCTGCGCGTCCAGTAGCTTGCCCAGGCCGCAGCCGTGGAACGTGTACAGATGACGCGGCAATGCCTCGACATGATGCAGCGGCACCGCCACCACGCAGGAGTCGCCGTAGCCGGTGGTCACGCCGTAGATCACGCCTTCCTTGTCCAGCAGGGAATCGAGGAACTGCGCGCCCTTGGCGATGCGTTGGCGGAACGGCGGGTCGCCCTGCAACTGCGTCGGCGCCTGGCGGTTGGCCAGGGCCAGCACATCGTCGATGCGCAAAGGGCGTTCGCCGAAGATTACAGGCTCAAGCGTTGGCGTCGTCATCGGTCTTCCAGAAAGGGTAAAAGTTGAACCATTGTTGAGGCGCTTCGAGGCAATAGTGACTCAGGCGTTCGGCATAGCGGGAGGCCCACTGATGAATGACCTGTTCGCGGTCGTTGCGTTTCCAGGTGATCGCTTCAGCAAAAGGTTCGAGGGTCAGTCGATAGTTGCCATCGGGTTTCTTCAGGCACAACAGCAGGTTGACCGGGCATTTCAGCAGTCCGGCCAAAAGCCACGGCCCTTGCGGGAATTTTGCCGGGTGACCGAGGAAGTCCACCGTCACGCTACGCCCGCCGTGCAGCGGAACGCGGTCGCCAGCAATGGCCAGCCATTCGCCGCGCTCCAGGCGTTCGTGCAGTTGCAGCATGATCACCGGGTCCAGTTCACTGACCTGGATCAGACGCAGATTGGTCGCACCGGCTTCACCCAGCAAGCGGTTGAAGCGCTCGGCGTGCTTGGTGTGCACCAACACGTTCATGGTGACTTTCTCGCCGATTTCCGCCAATGCGCGGCAGACTTCGAGGTTGCCCAGGTGGGCGCCCACCAGCATTTGCCCGCGAGTGCCGCGTAACTGTTTGCGCAGCAGCGCCGGGTCGATGATTTCGATCTGTTCGATGCTCAGCTTGCCGTTCCATACGTCGAGCTTGTCGAGCAGGGAGTCGGCGAAGGCCATGAACTGGCCGAACACGCGCCAATGGCTCGGGCGAAGTTCGTCGCGACCGCTCCAGTCGGCGAGCCGTTGCTGGTACTGCCAGGCACTGAGGCGGGCGCTGCGGCCGAACAGGAAAAAGTACAGGACGATGCCATACAGCAGCGGGCTCAGCAGTCGACGACCCAGCAGTCTGGCGGCGACGGCGGTGAATTTCATCAGCCAGAAGCTGCCGCGCTCCTCGCGGTCGGCCCAGTGTTGCTTGTGGGTGTTCATGATCGCCACCGTCGCCACAGGAGCACCGGCGAGCGCAACAGCATGCCGAAGAACAATCGGGTGTGCATGCTCGAAATCAGCACGTTGTCGTGGAACATGCGGAAATGCGAAACACCGTCCAGCGGGTAATGAACCCTGGTTTGCAGCCATTGCATCGGCTGCCCGCGCCAGGTCAGGCGGACCAGGATGTCCGAGTCGAAGTCCATGCGCTTGCCGATCTTCGCCGATTCGATCAGCGCCAGCACCGCAGGCAGGGGATAGAGGCGATAGCCGCACATGGAATCGCGAATTTGCAGCGACAGGGTATTGATCCAGACCATGACGTGGGTCAGATAGCGTGCATACAAACGACCCTTCGGCACGCTGTCATCGTAGAGCGGGTAGCCACAGATCACGGCTTCGGGGTGGGCACGCGAGCATTCGACAAAACGTGGAATGTCCTGCAAGTCGTGCTGGCCGTCGGCGTCTACCTGCAAGGCGTGACTGAAGCCCAGGCGCGATGCTTCGCGAAAGCCGGTCATCACCGCACCGCCCTTGCCCTGGTTGGCGGCGAGGCGGATCAGATGCACGTTGTCGCGCAGCGCCAGTTGATCGAGCACCCTGGCACAGGCCGGGCTGCTGGCATCGTCCACCAGAATGCACGGCAGCTGGTTGGCGAGCAGCGCATCGACCACCGTGGTGATCGCGGTTTCGTGGTTGTAGACCGGAACGACGGCGCAGGGGTTATGCATGCGCCGCCTCCAGCAAGATTCGTCCACTGGAGCAAGTGGCGGTTTCGTTGCGGTAGGCGAAATACAGTTTGCCGCGAGCCGGGTCAAAGCGCAGGTGCAGCTGGACTTCATCGCCGGGACGGATCAATTGCTGGAACTTGAGTACTTCCATGCCGGCGAACTTTTCCGGCAGGTTCATCAATTGCAGGCCCAGGTGCATGGCCCACTCCACCTGCACCACACCGGGCAATACCGGGGCGGTGGGGAAGTGCCCACTGAAATAGGCAAGGTCTGGCGGCACGGCCAGCTGCAGGCTCCATTCACCGTTGGCCTCGACCTGTTCGAGCACTTGCGGCGCCTTGGGGCGCGGTGCCAGCAGCAGGGCTTCGACGTCGGCCTGGGGCAGTTTGCCCTGGGCGTTCAACGGCAGCTGTTGCAGCAGGCGCCAGCGCCTTGGCAAGGCCAGGGCCTCACAATGCAGGCTCAAGTGCTGGCGCAGTTGTTCGGTGAGCGTGCGTCGACCCTGATTGCGCAGTACATGCAGCCCCGCGTCAGTCAGGACCAGCAACGCGCCCAACGAGGCGCGGTTTTCCTGGACCACACCCAGGCGCGCCTCGGCCACCCAGTCGTGGGCCATCAACGCCTGCTCAAGCATCGGCAGGGAGATCCGTTTCTCTTCCAGCTTGACGATCCTGTCCAGTCGCCGGAGCAGTTCGAATCGGCCGTCAGCTGTGATTCGCGCGGCATCGGCCGTGTGCTCGACATGGCCGACAGGCAAGTAGGGCGAGGCAATGAGCAAGGCCCCCTGGTTGTCCTGGCTCAACTGGACGTCAGCAAAGGGTTGCCACAGTGATTCACCCTGACGCCAGGCAATGCCGCCCGTTTCCGAACTGCCAAAAATTTCCGTCGGCCATTGGTGCAGGCGTTGCTGCAGGCGCTGTGCCGCCTCGGCCGGCAGCGCGCCCCCGGAAGAAAATACCCGCCGCACGGCACTCAGCGCCGACCAGTCGAGGTTGTCACCCATGCGCTTGAGCAGGGCCGGGCTGGCCACCCAGGCGTAGGCCGGGTGCTCACGGCTGGCACGCTGCAAGTCCTCCGGAAAGGCCAGCTGCCTGCGAACGAACGGTCGCCCCGCGCACAGTGGCCACAGCACTCGAAACAGCAGGCCATAGATGTGTTGGGTGGCGACGCTGCCAATGATGCAAGCCGGGCCCAGGTCGGCCCCCCACAGCTGTTCCAGGGCTTCAACTTCATTGGCCAGTTGGCGCAGGTTTTTTTCGATGCGCTTGGGTTCGCCACTGGAACCGGACGTGCACAGGCTCAGCGAGCAGCGCTCAAGGTCGAGGGCGGCGGCGCCAAGGGGGGAGTCCTGGAAGTCGCCCAGGTGTGCATCGTCGGGCTGATCGGTCAGCCACGCATCCACTTCACCAGACCAGCGCTGGCGGGTCTGCGGTTGCAGGTCGGCAGGCAGCAGCACGCTGACCCCGGCGCGCCAGGCGCCCAGCAGGGCAATCGCCAGGTCGGCGGCGTCTTCAAGATGCACGGCAATGCGCCGCACTCCACGGCTTTGCAGGCCGGCGGCCAGGCGCAGGGCTTGCTCGCACAATTGTGCATGATCGAGCTGCGGTGCGGCCGTCACGGCACGCTCCGGCTCGGCCTTGAGCAGCAGATGCTCAAGTTTTATCCAGTTCATGGGCGGCCTCGTACCCGTTGTCGTATCAGCCATTCAATGGCAAACATCAGGCCTATCAATCCGTAGGAGATCAGGCCGGTGTACAGCATCCACCAGCTCAGTGGCGCCCACAGTGTCAGGGCTGCAGCGCAGATCCCGTTGCACAGGAAAAACACGCACCAGGCGATGGTCACCTGGCGGGTATAGCGGATGGCCTTGACCGGCAAATGCGCTTCGCGCAAGCGAGCCAGGCGTTCGACCATTGGCGGGCCGTATTTCAGGCTCAACCCGAACAGCCCCAGCATGAATCCGCTGATCAGTACCGGGTACCAGCGCAGCAGCACAGGACTGTCGAACAGCGCGAGCAACAGGCAAAACAGGATGGCCACGCAAGCCATCCACGAACTGCCTGGCCGTCGCTTTCCGGTCAGCGCGCGGGCCAGCCACAGGCTGCCCAGCAGGAGCCCGAACTGCCACGGCGCGAAATGCTCCATGCCGAAATACACCGCAAAAGGGTATAGCAGGCCCGCCAGGAGCAGGCCGAGGCCAATCAGTCGGCTCATGCGGCCGGTTGAACCAGACGGTAGACCGCCTCGACCACGTCGCTGACGGTACGCACCGACTTGAATTCTTCGGCCGCGATTTTCTTGCCGGTCTGGCGCTTGATGTGGTCGATCAGGTCGACCGCATCGATGCTGTCGATTTCCAGATCCTGGTACAGGTTGGATTCGAGGCTCACCCGTTCCGGGTCCAGTTCGAACAGCTCGACCAAGGCATCGCGCAGGGTTATGAAAATGTCGTCACGAGTTTGCATGGTCCGGTCTCAAGCTGCCTGTTTTGCAGTGACGAAGGCCGCAAGGCTCGCCACGTTACTGAAGTGATTGCGCGTGTCCTTGGCGTCGGCATCGATCTTGATGCCGTATTTTTTCTGGATGGCCAGGCCGAGTTCCAGGGCGTCCACCGAGTCCAGGCCCAGGCCTTCGCCGAACAGCGTCTGGTTGTCGCCGATGTCGTCGGGGCTGATGTCTTCGAGGCCCAGGGCGTCGATGATCAGCTGTTTTATGTCATGCAGCAGGCTAGCGGTCTTCAGATCGCTCATCTTCGGCGAGCTCCTTAATGAAATAGGCATGCAAATAGTCGTTGAGCTTGCGCGAGGCCTGGGGGGCCGGGCCTAGCGCGGCAAAGGCTTGTGGGTCTATGTCGGCCCCGACGCGGAAACTGAAGTGTACGCGGCGCTTGGGTATCCGATACCACGGCTCGGCCTTGGTCAATGTGGTCGGGCTGACCTTGATCACCACGGGGGTGAGGATTTTCGCACCACGCACGGCTATTGCCGCTCCACCCCGATGAAAGGCAGGTGCCTGGCCAGGCTGGGTGCGAGTACCTTCGGGAAAGATGATCAGCGACTGGCCTTGCTTGAGCGCATCGGCGGCGGCATCGAGCATGTCCATGTTGCCGTCGTTGCTGATGTACTCGGTGCGACGCAGGGGGGTGCGAGTGAACGGGTTATCCCAAAGGCTTTGCTTGACCACGCAGTTGGCGTGCGGGACCAGACCGATCAGGAACACCACATCGATCAGCGATGGATGATTGGCAACGATCATCTGGCCCGGTCGCCCGAGTTTGTCCGCACCTTGAATCTCGTAGGTCAGCACGCCGGTTCGGGCCATGAAGCGCACGAAAAGCCAAAAACAGCGACTGACGGTTTGTCGCGCCCGCAACCGGTGGGTCCGGGCATCACCCGGAAGGCACGCAAGCAGTGGGAAAATCACCAGGCGCAGGCACAGGCCACCCAACCCGAAAAGGGCAAAGCTCGCGGCAGTGGCCAGCAGACGCCAGTAATAGGCATCGCGGTTTTTTTCAATCACGGTTTGCGTTGCCAGGTCCATACACGATTTTTCCAGGCATGTTGGCAGGTGGTCTGCGGGCCGAGCAGCGTGCACAACAGATTCAGTGCGTGAGGCCAGCGAGCTTTGGACAACGCATCCGTGGCGCTGTTCAGGGACAGCTGCCAGTCATTTCCCGGGGTAATCAGCAGGCCGACGGCATAGGGGAAGGGCACATCGTCGATCCAGGTCGAATAGGCCTGGGGCGGCTGCTCTTCGGTGACTACCAGCAATACTGCGGGCGAGCCTTCAGCCAACAGGGCCGCGGCCTCCAGCATGCCGTACTCAAGGCCATCGCCGGCGGCGGCCAGGGCGGTCATTTCACTGGTTTCACCGCGCATGATCGACCACAGGCCGATGATCGCGTTATGCACCGACAGGCTGAACTGGGTCGGCGACAGCGGCTGGTCGACGGCCAGATCGCTGAGTATGTCGAAAGTGCGTGGGGTTTCGCCGTGACGGGAAACAAAAACCAATGGCAGGTCCTGACGACCTTCGGCCAATGGCCAGCCGACACTGAAGGCCATCCGCGCCAGACGGCTGAGCCGCCGACGCTGCATGGCCGGCAGGAACGAGACATCGGGTGCGGCATCGCTGTCCGGCAACATCGAGGGTTGCCGGCACCAGTCCTGCCAGTCATCCACGCTTTCAAGCCCCGGGGCCCAAGCGCGCCACTGGGCGATGTTGAAGTTGATCACAGACATTCAATCCCGCCCTTGCAGGCTTCCTGACGCGGTGAGTGGCGCATTGGCACGGCACACCCTACGTGGCGCTTGGCGCCGAGTGGTGCGCATTATCCCGGTGCGACGAACCGGTAGCAAATACTGGTTCCATTTTGCCCGGCGGTCAGTTCGCAAAAACTGAACGATTGGCAATCATTCACAATTTGGTGGGCCGTCTGTCGGCTTTGCTCCCGGCTCATCGAGGCGTCATCAGCTTTTTCCCAAAGAAAAGGCCGATGACCGGGTAGTCCATGTGTCTGTGAGCTAGCGAAGCCATGCCGAGGACCACTACACTCGATCATTCTTTGATACACGGAGGTTTTGCAATGCGGCGCGTGGTGTTCAATCAGAAAGGTGGCGTGGGCAAATCCAGTATTGCCTGCAATCTGGCGGCAGTCAGCGCCAGCGAGGGCTATCGGACCCTGTTGGTCGATCTCGACGCCCAGGCCAACTCCACTCAGTACCTGACGGGACTCACCGGTGACGATATCCCGATGGGTATTGCCGATTTCTTCAAGCAGACCCTGTCTTCCGGGCCTTTTTCCAGGAAGAACCAGGTCGATATCTACGAAACGCCGTTCGACAACCTCCATGTCGTGACCGCTACCGCCGAATTGGCGGACCTGCAGCCCAAGCTCGAGGCCAAGCACAAGATCAACAAACTGCGTAAATTGCTTGAAGAGCTAAGCGAGGACTACGACCGGATTTATCTCGATACACCTCCCGCTTTGAATTTTTATGCCATTTCCGCACTGATTGCCGCCGATCGTGTGCTCATTCCCTTTGATTGCGACAGTTTCTCGCGGCAGGCGCTTTACGGCGTACTGGCGGAAATCGAGGAGCTCAAGGAAGACCATAACGAAGGGCTGGAAGTCGAAGGCATCGTCGTCAACCAGTTCCAGGCCCGTGCCAGCCTGCCCCAGCAAATCCTCGATGAACTGATCGCCGAAGGGCTGCCGGTACTGCCGGTGTACCTGGCCAGCTCGGTGCGCATGCGCGAATCCCACCAGGCGAATACGCCGCTGATTCATTTCGACCCACGGCACAAGCTGACGCAGCAGTTTGTCGAATTGCACAACTTGCTGGAAAACTCCTGATTCCCAAGGGCAAAACGAAAACACTGTGGGAGCGAGCCTGCTCGCGAAGGCGGGAGTTCAGTCAACAGAGACGTTGGATGTGACTCCCTCTTCGCGAGCAGGCTCGCTCCCACAGTGTTTTCGTTTTGCCC
>Ga0247818_10000220_pt1 | contig 35122 bp, 27 predicted proteins | sample 13C_Glucose_Day1_FD_192424 | JGI IMG/M metagenome (GOLD analysis project Ga0247818, IMG submission 192424) | Soil microbial communities from agricultural site in Penn Yan, New York, United States - 13C_Glucose_Day1 | ecosystem: Environmental > Terrestrial > Soil > Agricultural land | place...
CGTTTGCCCGGCCGGACCTGTCGAGCCTGCTGGTGCGCCTCACCGAACTGGACAAGCCTTTGATCGCTGCCATCGGAGGACTGGCGTTGGGGGGCGGGCTGGAACTCGCCTTGGCCTGCGGTTACCGCGTGGTGGAGGCCGGGGCACGCCTGGGCCTACCGGAAATCAAGCTCGGCTTGCTGCCCGGCGCCGGTGGCACCCAGCGGCTGCCGCGTCTGATCGGCGCCGAGGCCGCGCTGGAGATGATCGTTTCGGGCCAGCCGATCACGGCGGCCAAGGCTCTGGCGCTTGGCCTGATCGAGCGCGTGGCACCAGACGCTGACAGCCTGCTCGATACCGCGCGCAGCCTTGCCAATGACTTGATTGCCCGGCAGGCGCCGGCGCGTCCGGGCTGGCCGCACGCGAATCCGGGAGCAACCCTGCCGGTGAACTATTTTGCCGACTACCGCACAGCGAACCAGAGTCGTTGGAAGGGCCAGAGCGCGCCACAACGCGTCGTGGCGGCGATCGAGGCGGCCTGCCGCCTGCCCTTGGCCGAAGGCCTGGCCAGGGAGAGCGAACTGTTCAAGGAGGCCGAGGCGTCCAGCGAATCCGAGGCGCTGCGCCACGTGTTTTTCGCCGAGCGTGAAATCGGCAAGCTGCCGGGGCTGGACGCGGGCACGCCGATCCGGCCGATCAACCGGGTCGCAGTGATCGGCGCCGGCACCATGGGTGGCGGGATCGCGATGAACTTTGCCAATGCGGGCATGGCGGTAACCCTTCTGGAGCTCAAGGCCGATGCCCTGGCACGTGGTCTTGAGCTGATTGGCAAAAACTACGAAACCAGCGTGCAGCGCGGCAAGCTCACCGCAGCGCAGATGGATCAGCGCTTGGCGCTGATCCACGGCACCCTCGACTACGCAGATATCGCCGACGCTGACCTCGTGATCGAAGCGGTGTTCGAGAACCTGTCGATCAAGCAGCAGGTGTTTCGCACCCTGGACGAGGTGTGCAAGGCCGGCGCGATCCTGGCGAGCAATACCTCGACCCTGGATGTCGACGCCATTGCCGCCGTCACCCGCAGGCCCGAGGACGTGGTCGGCCTGCACTTCTTCAGCCCGGCCAACGTCATGCGGTTGCTCGAAGTAGTACGCGGCACCGCCACGGCCCCAGACGTCCTGGCCACCACACTGAAAATCGCCAAGCGCATCGGCAAGATCCCGGTGGTCTCCGGGGTGTGCTTCGGCTTCATCGGCAACCGCATGCTCGAACCCTATTCCCGCGAAGCGCACCGCCTGCTGCTCGAAGGTGCATCGCCTGCGCAGATCGACAAGGTGCTCACCGACCTTGGCCTGGCCATGGGCGTGTTGGCCATGCACGACCTGGCCGGCATCGATGTCAGCTTTCTGGTGCGTGAATCGCGCCGTGAGCTCATCGCCCACGACCCGGGTTATTGCAAGCTCGCCGACGCGCTCTACGGCCTCGGCCGTTTTGGCCAGAAGACCCGCAGCGGCTATTACCTCTACGAAGGCCGCGAGCGCAAGGAAGACCCGCAAGTGCTGGCATTGGCCGAGCAGATCGCCGGCGAACTGGGCATCCAGCGCCGCGCCATCAGCGATCAGGAAATCCACGACCGCTGCCTGTTGATGCTGGTCAACGAAGGCATCCAGCTGCTCGACGAAGGCATCGCCCAGCGCAGCAGCGACATCGACCTGGTCTGGATCAACGGCTACGGCTTTCCGGCCTGGCGCGGTGGCCCGCTGCACTACGCGCAAGGGCTGGGGCTGGCCCATGTACTCGAGCGCATTCGCCATTACCGAGAGGCACTCGGTACCTACGGCGAAATGTGGTTCCAGCCAGCGCCATTGCTGGAGCGCCTGGTTGCCAGCGACCAGGCCCGCATCGAACGCAACTGACCTTTGGCGGCCACTTCAGGGTGGCCGCCGCAACTGATAGCTGAGGACCTCAAGCATGAAAGAAGCCGTCATTCTCTCCACGGCCCGTACGCCGATCGCCAAGGCGTTCCGTGGCGCGTACAACACCATCAAGTCGCCCACCTTGGCCGGTCACGCGATCCGCGAGGCTGTGGTGCGCGCGGGAATCGAAGCCCAGGAGATCGAAGACCTGGTGCTCGGCACCGCACTGACCAGCGGCACGGCGGGCCAGAACCTCGCGCGCATGGCCGCCCTGGCCGCGGGCTTGCCGCTGTCAGTCAGCGGGCAGACCCTGGACCGCCAGTGCGCCTCGGGCCTGATGGCCATCGCCACCGCCGCCAAGCAGATCATGGTCGACGGCATGCCGGCTGCGATCGGTGCCGGCCAGGAAAACATCAGCGCCGTACAGAATCGCCACATGGCGTGGGCCTTTGAGGAGCGCGATCCGCGGGTGGAACGCAACGCGCTGCACGCCTACATGCCCATGTTGCAAACCGCTGAACTGGTCGCCAGGCGCTACGGGATCAGCCGCGAGGCCCAGGATGCCTACGCCCTGCAATCGCAGATGCGCACCGCGGCGGCGCAGCAGGCCGGGCGGTTCGACAGTGAAATCATCCCGGTCACCAGCCTTCGCCAGGTAATCGACAAAGTCACCGGCGAGACGACGCTGCAAGAAGTCACCCTCAAGGCCGATGAAGGCAACCGTCCTCAAACCCGCCTGGAAGACCTGGTCAACCTCAAGCCGGTGATCGACGGCGGGTGCATCACCGCCGGCAACGCCAGCCAATTGTCCGACGGCGCCAGCGCCTGCGTGTTGATGGATGCGCGCCTCGCCGAGCAGCGCAACCTCAAGCCGTTGGGCCTGTATCGCGGGATTGCCGTGGCCGGCCTGGCCCCGGAAGAAATGGGCATCGGCCCGGTGCTGGCGGTGCCCAAGCTGCTCAAGCAACACGGCCTGAAGGTCGACGACATCGGCCTGTGGGAGCTCAATGAGGCCTTTGCCTGCCAGGTCCTGTACTGCCGCGACACCCTGGGCATCGACGACGGCCGGCTGAACGTCAATGGCGGCTCCATCGCCATCGGCCACCCGTACGGCATGAGTGGCGCGCGGATGGTCGGGCATGCTCTGCTGGAAGGCCGGCGCCGCGGGGTGAAGTATGTGGTGGTGACCATGTGCGTCGGCGGCGGCATGGGCGCTGCCGGGCTCTTCGAAGTGTTCCAGTAACCCGGGCAGCGTCTATTGCAGACGCCGCCACAGCGTGGAGCGACTGATGCCCAGGCGACTGGCAGTTTGCGCCAGGTTGCCGTCACAGGCCTGGAGCATGTCGAGGACGTATTGCCTTTCCTTTTCCTTGGCGATGCTTTTCAGGTCGGTGACGGGCACCGTTGGGGGCAGTGCCCGGCTGTTGCGCAGTTCGGGAATCACCAGGGCCAGGCTCGCTCCCTCGATCGCCGTGCCGCGCAACAGATCCTCGGCCGACAGCGCGGCACGTTCCAGGATGTTTTCCAGTTCGCGGATATTGCCGGGCCAGTGATACGCCATGAGGTTGGGCAGCAGCGATTCCAGCAGGCGCTCCTGCAAGGGTGGCACACGATGCTCGCCATTCAGGCGGCGCAAGATGGCCCGGGCGATGTCGCCGATGTCTTCGCTGCGCTCGCGTAGCGGCACCGTCTGCAGGCGCAGGATGTTCAGGCGATAGTAGAGGTCGCTGCGAAAACGTCCGGCTTCGATAGCTTGCGGCAGGTCTTGATGGGTGGCGGCGATGATGCGGATGTCGATGCTGATCGGCTCGGTGGCGCCCAGGCGCAGCACTTCGCGCTCCTGCAGGACGCGCAGCAGGCGGGTCTGCAAGGACACCGGCATGTCGCCAATTTCGTCGAGGAACATCGTGCCGCCATGGGCCGCTTCGATCAGGCCGGGTTTACCGCCTTTGCGCGATCCGCTGAAGGCGCCTTCCTGGTAGCCGAACAGCTCACTTTCCAGCAGCGATTCGGGAAAGGCCGCGCAATTGATCGCCACGAACGGGCCGCCCTGGCGGTTGCTGACATTGTGCATGCCTTGGGCCAGCAACTCCTTGCCGGTACCACTTTCACCGGTGATCAGCACCGTCGATGAGGTGGCCCCATACCGTTGCGCCAGCTTGAGCAATTGGCGGGTGGCCGGGCTTTTGCCGCTGATCTGCTCGAGGCGGTACCTGGCCGAAAACCCGCCGGGGCGATGGGTCGAGCGGATGCGCTGGTCGGCGCGTTGGACCGCCGAGGTGTCCTGGCACGTCAACACCAGCCCGGTGCGCTGGCCGTCTTCGAGGATGGGCAGGATATTGCAGACCAGCAGATTCTGACCCAGTTGAATGACCGAGTTCTCTTCTCCGACGCCGCTGCGCAGCACTTCGTCCAGTGCCAGTTGCGGGCAGAACTCTTGCAGGGGACGCCCGAGCAGGCGGCTGGCGGGCATGCCCAACAACGCTTCGAATGCGGGGTTCAGCGCTTGCACGATGCCCTGGTTGTCCACGGCTGCAACGCCGGAGGGAATGTGCTGCAACACGGCGTCCAGGTGCCGGCGCTTGGCCAGTTCGCTGCGCTGGCTGTGCAGGATCCCAAGGGCTTCTTCCAGGGCTTTGCGCACGGTGGTCTGGCTGATTGAAAGCACACCGTGCAAACCGACCTGCTCCGCCAGTTCAACCACGGTGGATGAGCCGATCACTGTCTGGCAACCCAGGTGGCGCGCGCGTTCTACTCCCTGCCTGGCCTCGTCGAGGGTGATGTAGCACCCCTGGTGGATCTGCACGGTGAACAGCGCCGCCAGCGAGTCGAGGTCGGCGTTGATTCGCGCATGGCTGATGACGGCGATCTGCGGTGAATGCAGTCGCGCCTGTTCCAAAGCCCACAGTAGATCGGCGCCGCCCACGCGCATCGATAGCACCGGTCGGCTCAGGTGCCGGCGCAGGTAGGCGGCGGTGGCGCCAGCGCAGACGAACACCTCGACTTCGCCGTTCTGCTCCAGCTCGCGGGCCAGTTGCAGCGACTCCTCGACGGTGGTGTCGAGCACGCGGATGTTGGTTTCGCCTGAGTAGTCAGGCAGCACGCTGGTCACCACGCGGGCCAGGCGGCTCTGCTGCAGTGGTCGCTGCAGGTGGCTGATCAGCACGATGATCCGGGGGAGGCGAGGCGGCATGGCGACTGGGCTCGTATGTTTCAGTTGGGTGTCATATATGAATTCAGTTGTTTCAATATTGCAAGTTCAGTGCTCGCAAGCAGGTCTTGCGACTCTGCCAAGAATAGCTGCAGGCCCCACTGCATAAGGGGGAGAGCGATGCACGGGGAAACTGGCCCGGCAATTGCTCCATGACTGTTATCTACACATCCAACAAAAATCAGGTGCGGCGACACATGAGTGGACCGAATGCAGCCGCGGCGACAAAGCCGCAGGCCGAAGAACAGCTAAAGAAAAACCGGCTTGAAGCCTTCCTTTGCCGCCAGGCTGGCGCGCAGCGAGTCAGCGTTGAGCATCAGCAGCGCCTGTCTGGCGGTGCTATACAGGAGAACTGGTTGCTCGACGTCAACGTGGAGGGCGGCGCCCATGCCGGACGCCAGCGCTGGGTGCTGCGCAGCGACGCGCAATCGGTGGTGCAAGGGAGCCTGAGCCGCGCTGAGGAATTCGCTGTGTTGAGCGCAGTCCACCAGGCCGGCGTCAAGGTGCCTCGGCCACTCTGGCTGTGCGATGACACCGCGATGCACGGCCGCGCATTTTTCATCATGCAGTGGGTGTCCGGCATCACGGCCGGCCACAGGCTCACCGGTCAGCTGGGTGCTGAAGGCGATCCGCAGTTGGTGGCGGAACTGGGTGCCAACCTGGCGCGAATCCATCGCATCGCGCCTGCCCAGGCGCGGCTTGAGTTCCTGGGCGATCCCCGGCAGGTCTCGGTGCAAGCCACCATCGATGCCCAGCGTGGCGTACTCGACCGCCTCGAGGTAAACGAGCCCGTGCTGGAGTGGGCGCTGCGCTGGTGTGAATCGCACTCGCCGGACAGTACCGACCTGTGTCTGCTGCACGGCGACTTTCGCACCGGCAATTACCTGGCCGAGGCCGGCAGGCTGCAGGCGGTACTGGATTGGGAATTCACCGGTTGGGGCGATCCGCGCCAGGACATCGGCTGGTTCACCGCCCGTTGCTGGCGCTTCGCCCGGCCTGACCTGGAGGGTGGGGGTATCGGCACCCTGGAGCATTTCCTGCGCGGCTACCGCGAAGTCTCGCCGCTCGTAATCGAGCGTGACGAGCTGGTGTTCTGGCAGGTCATGGCCACCCTGCGTTGGGCAGTCATCGCCCAGCAGCAGGCCCAGCGTCATCTGTCCGGTGAGGAGCCTTCGCTGGAACTGGCCCTGACCGGAAGGCTGATTCCTGAACTGGAACAGGACCTGTTGCGTTTGACCGGAGGGCTGCGCCGATGAACATCCGCCCCGATGCCACAGAGCTGCTGGCGATTGCCCGACAGACCCTGCTCGATGAATTATTGCCGCAGTTACCTTCCAACCTGCGCTATCAGGCGCTGATGGTGGCCAATGCCATGGCGATTGCCAGGCGCGAATGCAGTGACGGCGAGGCGGCGGATGCCGCCGAGACTCTGCTGCTGGCAGCGCTGCCGGACGTTGGCGGGGCATCCCTTGATGAGGCTCGCCAAGCCCTGTGCCAGGCCATTCGCCAAGGACGATTCGATGCGCCGGGGAGTGATCAGGAGCAGCTGCTCGCGGCGCTCTCGGCGATCACCCGGGCGCGGCTGTCGATCAGCAATCCGAAGGGGCTCGCCGAATGAGCACAGCAACCCTACATCGTCGGCGTTGCTATCTGGTCCGTCATGGGCATGTCGATTATTTCGCTCCCGACGGCCAGCCGCTGGACCCGCGCAGCGTGCCGCTCTCCGGGCTTGGAGTCGATCAGGTGCGCCAGCTGGCGCAGGTGCTGGCGCCCATCGGTTTCGACCGTGCGCTGTGTTCCGATTACCCGCGCGCCCGACAGACCGCCGAATTATTGCTGGGCGATCGCCCGCTCGAGCTGCAGGCGTGCGCGCAGTTGCGGGAAGTGCGCGCCGGCCGCCTGCGCGACATTGCCCCCGGGCAATTGCAGCAGCAGGTCAGCTACGCCTACGACAGTTTCGCCGACCCAGAAGGCTGCTTCATGGGCGGCGAACGCTGGAGCGATTTTGACAGTCGCATCCTCGCCCGCTTCGAGCAAGTCCTCGCCGAGCCCGACTGGCAGCACTTGATGCTGGTCAGCCATGACGCGGTCAACCGCCTGTTGCTGGGCTGGGCCCTGGGTGGCGCGCGCGGCTGTGCCGCCGCCCTCGAGCAGGACAACGCCTGCCTGAACATCATTGATATCGACATGCAGGGCGGTCGCATCCTGCGTCGGTTCGTCCGGGTCGTGAACCTGACCCCCTACGATCTCCCCAAGGCAAGCCAGCGGCAAACCGTAATGGAGCGCATCCACGCCCAGCTCGCGCCCCTCGCCGAACAGCGCCCCTAACTGAATAGAACCCAGGACCACCATGAACTTCACCATTCCCCAAGAGTTGCTGGACCTGCGCGCAAAGACCCGCGCCTTTATCGCCGAGCAGGTGATCCCCATGGAAACCGATGAGCGATACACGTCTCACGGCCCCAGCGAAGACCTGCGCCAGGAGCTGCTGGAAAAGGCCCGTCTGGCCGGTCTGTTGTGCCCCCACGCCAGTCGCGAAATGGGCGGCGCAGGCCTGAGCCACGTCGCCAAGGCGATCGTCTTCGAGGAGGCGGGTTATTCGCCGCTGGGCCCCATCGCATTGAATATCCACGCACCGGACGAAGGCAACATCCACCTGATGGACGAGGTGGCCACCGCGGCGCAGAAAGATCGCTGGCTGCGTCCCCTGGTCAGTGGCCGGATCCGCTCCTGCTTCGCCATGACCGAGCCGGCGCCGGGTGCCGGTTCCGATCCGTCGATGCTGCAGACCGTCGCCGTGCGTGACGGCGACGACTACCTCATCAGCGGTCGCAAATGGCTGATCACCGGGGCTGACGGTGCCGGCTTCGCAATCATAATGGCGCGCATGGAGGACGGCTCGGCGACCATGTTCCTGGCGGACATGAACACCCCCGGGATCATCCTCGAACGGCAACTCAAGACCCTCGACAGCTGTTTCTCCGGCGGTCATTCCGTCCTGCGTTTCGAGAATGTGCGCATTCCCGCCAGCGATGTGCTGGGCGAAATCGGCAAGGGTTTTCGTTATGCACAAGTGCGCCTGGCGCCCGCGCGGCTGACTCACTGCATGCGTTGGTTGGGCGCTGCCCGGCGGGCCCACGATATCGCCTGCGACTATGCGAGAACCCGCGATTCGTTTGGCAAGACCCTGGGCGAGCACCAGGGCGTCGGCTTCATGCTGGCGGACAACCAGATGGCGCTGCACAGCACCCGCTTGGCCGTCTGGCATTGCGCCTGGGTGTTGGACGAAGGCGGTCGCGGCAATGTCGAGTCGAGCATGACCAAGGTGCTGAGTGCCGAAGCCTTGTGGAACGTGGTCGATCGCTGCGTACAGATTCTCGGTGGTCGCGGGGTGACCGGGGAAACCGTGGTCGAGCGCATCTTCCGCGACATCCGGCCGTTCCGTATCTACGACGGCCCAAGCGAGGTGCACCGCATGAGCCTGGCGAAAAAAATCCTCGAAGGACACAAGGAGTTTTCCTGATGCAAGCTGCAATCACTCAGCTGTTTGATCTCACCGGCCGGCGCGCCCTGGTCACTGGTGCCTCCAGCGGCCTCGGCCGGCATTTCGCCCGCACCCTGGCGGCGGCCGGCGCCGAAGTGGCGGTGGCGGCGCGACGCGTCGAGCAACTGCACACCCTGGTCGCGCAAATCGAAGGCGAGGGCGGTCGCGCCCGGGCCTTCGCCCTGGACGTCACCGACCGTGCATCGGTCATCAAATGCCTGGGGCGGATCGGCGAAGAAATGGGCGCGCTGGACATCCTGGTCAACAACGCCGGCGTCAGCGACAGCCTGCCGGTGCTGGCGTACACCGACGATGATTGGGACCGGGTGGTGGACACTAACCTCAAGGGCGCCTGGATCGTCGCCCAGGAAGTGGCGCGGCGCATGGTCGAGGTTCAGCGCGGCGGCAGCCTGATCAACGTCACGTCGATCCTCGCCAGCCGCGTGGCCGGCAGCCTGACCCCCTATATTGCGGCGAAGGCTGGCCTGAGCCACTTGACGCGCTCCCTGGCCCTGGAACTGGCGCGGCATGAGATTCGGGTCAACTCTATCGCGCCCGGCTATGTGATGACCGAGCTCAACAGTGATTTCCTGCGCAGTGAGGCGGGCGAGAAGTTACGCGCGCGTATCCCCACCCGGCGCTTCTGTACGCCGGCCGATCTGGACGGCGCCTTGCTGCTGCTCGCCTCGCCCGCCGGTCGCGGCATGACCGGCAGTGAGATCGTCGTGGATGCCGGTCACTTGTGCAGCACGCTGTAGATGGATTTCTTCGAATGCCGCGCGCTTTTTTCGAACCCACAGGACGGTCAGATCCCCATGAAAGCACTGCATGACAAAGTCGCCGTGATCACCGGCGCCGCCAGCGGCTTCGGTCGCGAACTGGCGATCGCCTGCGCCAACGAAGGCATGCGCCTGGTGTTGAGCGACATCGATGAGAAGAACCTGCAGGGCACCCTCGCGTTGCTGCCCTCGGCCACGCCAGTGTTGGCCAAGACTTGTGACGTCGCCCAGGCTGACCAGGTCGAGCAACTGGCGGCGACGACCTACGAGCGTTTTGGCGCCGCGCACCTGCTGTTCAACAACGCCGGAGTCTTGGTCGGTGGCCCGATGTGGACCACTACCGTGCAGGATTGGGCGTGGATGATCGGCATCAACGTGATGGGCGTTGCCCATGGCATTCGCAGTTTTGTGCCGCGCATGCTGGCGCAAGGGGATGAGTGCCACATCGTCAATACAGCCTCGGTGGCTGGTTTGCTGTCGGTTCCGGGCAACGGCATTTATTGCGCAACCAAGCACGCCGTGGTGACCATGTCTGAATGCCTGCAGCTTGAACTGCAGGAGGAAAACGCATCGATCGGCGTGTCGGTGCTGTGCCCGGCCTTCGTCTCGACGGGCATCGCCGATGCCGGCCGCAACCGCCCGGCGGAACTGGCGGCCGCCAATCCGCTGAAAGAAAAGTACCAAGAGCAGACCCGCAAGGCCACCCAGGCCGGTAAGCTCAGCGCCACCGACATCGCGCAGATCACCCTCGATGCAGTCAAGCAAAAGCGTTTCTACATCCTGCCCCATCAAAAGATCAAGGGCCTGATCGAGCAGCGCATGGCAGACATTCTCGAGGAGCGCAGCCCGCGCAAGACTTCACGCTGAAACCTCATGGCCTGTCCCATACAGAATGGCAGCTCCTGCGGGGGAGATGCGTACGGTTCCCAATCAGGCCGGCCGGTAGGCCGCCTTCGCTGGCAAGCCAACTCCTACAGTAGATCGGGTGCAGCTGCGGAATAAACTCCCTTCAATACTGCAGGCAGATCTTGCCAAAGTGGCTGGCGCTGATCTGGTGCGCAAAGGCCTCGGCAATCTGCTCCAGCGGATAGCGGCTGTCGATGACCGGGCGCCAGTCGAAGTTTTCCAGCGCGCGCACCATGTCCCGCTGATGCTCGCGGCTGCCGACGATCAGGCCGCGCAGGGTCTGCTGCTTGCGCATCAACTCCAGGGTTGGAACGCTGCCGCTGATGCCGGTGAGCACGCCGATCAGCGCAATGTGGCCGCCGGCCGCGCAGGCGCGGATTGATTGCGGCAGGGTGCCGGGGCCACCCACTTCGACCACGATGTCGGCACCGCGCCCGTCCGTGGCGGCCAGCACTGCATCACCCCATTCCGGTTGGTCCTTGTAGTTGATGACCTGATCGGCCCCCAGCTCCAGCAGGTGCGCTTTCTTGGCCTCTGAGGAGGTCGTGGCAATCACCCGCGCGCCCATGGACCTGGCCATCTGCAGGGCCGCGATCGACACGCCACCGGTACCCAGCACCAGCACGGTGTCGCCGGCCTGGATGCGCCCATCCACCACCAGTGCCCGCCAGGCCGTGAGGCCGGCGGTGGTCAGCGTGGCGGCTTCTTCATGGCTGTAGCCCTTGGGCGCCAGCGTGAAGGCCTCGGTGGGCAGGTTGACCAGCTCGCGGGCAAAGCCGTCTACGCCATCGCCCGGTACGGTCTGGAAGGTGGTGGGCACGTCGCGACCCGATTGCCAGTGTGGGAAAAAGCACGACACCACGTGGTCGCCCACGGCGAATTCCGTCACGCCTTCGCCCACGGCAGTGACCACGCCGGCGCCGTCGGACATGGGGATGCGACCGTCTGCTGCGCGGGCGTGGCCGGTGACGACGCCGAGGTCGTGATAATTCAGCGAACTGGCATGGATGCGCACTTGGATCTCGCCGGCGGCGGGGGCGCCGGGGGCGGGCATGTCGACCAGGCGCAGGTTGTCCAGGCCAGCAGGATGCAGGAGTTGAATGGCTTTCATGAGGATCCTCGAGTCAGTCCGTGTGACGGTAGAGGCGCAGATTGTTGGTCAACGATGGCCGCGCCCACCACGAGTATATTGCCTCAATAAGACGCTGCGGTGATGCGCACCGCAGCGTGGGGCTGCATTACAGGACGACGTCGCGCAGGCTGGTCATGTCGATCACGAAGCGGTACTTCACGTCGTTGTTCTGCAGACGGTCGAAGGCCCTGTTGATGTCCTTGATGTCGATCATTTCGCAGCTCGGCAGCACCTGGTGTTCGGCGCAGAAATCCAGCAGTTCCTGGATCGCCTGGATGCCACCGATCAGCGAGCCGGCGATGCTGCGGTTGTTGCGGATCAGCAGGCCACCGTGGATCGGTTCCAGGGGTTCGATGGCCCCGACCAGCACCAGCACGCCGTTGCGCCCCAGCAGCATCAGGTAGGGGTTGACGTTGTGCCGGCTGGGAATGGTGTCGATGATGAACTCGAAGCCATTGGCCGCCGCCGACATCGCTGGCGCATCGTTGGACAGCAGTACGTGAGTGGCACCCAGGGCGCGGGCGTCGTCGGCCTTGCCCGGTGAAGTGGTGATCACGGTCACCTCGGCACCGAGGGCCACCGCCAGCTTCACCGCCATATGCCCCAGCCCGCCAAGGCCCACCACCGCGACTTTCGAACCCTGGCCCACGCCGTAGCGGCGCATCGGGTTCCATACGGTAATGCCGGCGCACAGCAGTGGCGCGGCGAAGCGCGGGTCGAGGCTTTCGGGCATGCGCAGGACGAACTGCTCACGCACGACAATGTGCTCGGAATATCCACCGTAGGTGACCTCGCCGGTGTGACGGTCCTTGCCGTTATAGGTCGGCGTCGGACCCTGGACGCAGAGTTGTTCCTGGTGTTCTGCGCAAGGGGCGCATTGCAGGCAGCTGTCGACCTGGCAACCGACGGCGACCCGGTCGCCGACCTTGAAGCGGCTGACGTTACGGCCCACGGCCGTCACATGCCCAACGATCTCGTGGCCGGGCACGATGGGATAGACGGTGTTGTTCCAGTCGTTGTGCACCTGATGGGCATCGGAATGGCAGACACCGCAATAGGCGATATCGATGGCGACGTCATCGTCGCGCAGGGCCCGGCGTTCGAAACGAAACGGCGCGAGGGCGGAGTGGGCCTCATGGGCGGCAAATCCCAGGCAAGTAGTCATGGATTGGTCCTGTAGAAATCGATGCGTCCCCCCGGCCAGAGCCCGGGGGACAGGAGACGTCAGATGGAAGGGCGCAACCACGGCGCCGGGGTCATTTCCGGCGTTGCGATCTGGTTGACGATCCACTTGCCCATGCGCCGCAGTGGCTCGATGGAATCCTGGGGACCGGCCCATTTCAGCCCTGCCGCGTAGCCCAGGGAAACGATGCGCTGCGCGCCATACAGCGGCAGGATGTCCTTGAGGTCGTCCTTGATGCTTTCCGGGTAGACGCCGACGGTCTGGGTGTAGGCGTCCACGGCGTCCATCATCTCGTGCAGGTCGTCGACCGGCACCAGGTTGGCGGTGCGGTCGTCGAGCCGGGCGGCGAAGGACACCGACTCCGGAATCTGCGAGCAGATCACCGCGCCTTCGCCGTCCTGGCCACCGATCACCTGGTACCACTCGTCATCCAGGCGCAGGGCGTCAACTTCGGCCTTGAGCCCCTGGTCGTAGCGCTTGGGCACGGTGCTGAGGGTGTTGGGCAGGGTTTGCATGGCGTCGTAGACATAACGGCCAAAGGTGTTGAGGTTGGCCAGGCCGGCTTCGTCGGTGCCGCTTTGCACGTAGACCACCCGGGCGCACACGCAGGCTTTCTGGTTCAGTGCACCGATGTCGCTGGCTAGGCGCAGGGCGGCCTCGCGCATGGTTTCTTCACTGTCGAAAGCGCCCTTGCCGATGATGCTGGCGCTGCGTTTCGGGTCGAGAGAGATCAGCTCAAGGCCCGGCTGGATGTAGCGGGTGACGTGCTTCATCGAATTGAAGCCGCCCCAGGCAACGATTTTCTCCAGGTTCTGCGGCTGGTACAGGCGTTCTTCGAAGGCCTGGTCGCCCCCTTTCCAGTAGGCGACGCTGAGGTGTTTGGTCAGCGGGTGGTCCGGCGCCATCTCGACCATGGTGCGGGCGATGGCCAGGGCGGTGAACGGGTCGTTGGACGGCGCCTTGATGATCGCATCGCTGCGCAGCACCATGTTGCGCAGGATGGTCAGCAGCGACAGGCCGGTCGCGTTGCCGGCGACGATATGCAGGGTGCGGGCGCCGAAGCAGCGCACGTCCAGCTCGGTGCCGTCGATCAAGCGCTGCTTGACCCAGCCTTCCAGGTATTTGACGCCTACCGAGTTCTCCACCTGTTCGGTGACGGACTCACGGGTGAGCATGTGGCGCAGCCCCATGTAGCTGCCCTTGACCATGCTCGGGGTGACCGGCGCCGTCAGGTACGACAGCTCGCAGGCTTCCTGCAGGTAGGGGTTCTGGTGGAATTCCAGGCGTTCACCGAGGGCTTCGCAATAGTCGAGGATGTCCTTGAACGTGAGCGTGTACAGGTCGGCCAGCTTCGCCGGGTTACCCAGCGGCAGTTGGTCGATGTACTTGTGCGCATCCGGGGTCTGGAAGATCAGGTCGCCGCCACGACCGCCGACGTCGATCAGGTTGTCGGTGATGACTTTGCCACGGATGATCATTGGCGCAATGGGTTTGCTCATTGGGTTAACCCTCTAATGTGTTCAGGAAATCCATCGCCTGGCGATGGGAGTCTTCGGTGGCGGCGCAGGTGATCTTGTCGTCGCCGCCATTGAGTTCGCTGTAACGCTGGATCGGCCCGACTACGTAGCAACTCGGCCGACCACAGGCGCAGGGCTTGTCCCATTCGACGGTGATCTCGTCGCCGGTGATGAAACCGCCCCAACGGATTTCCGCGCCGAGGTCGAAGAACGCCGCACGGCCCGTCACGCGACCATGGCGCGGCAGCGGCTTGCTGGTCTGCGGGTCGAGCAGGTAAGGGATGACGGTGGGGGCGAAGTGGAAATGGCCCTCTTCGCAAACGGCATGGGCACCGCCGACGATCTCGGACATGGCATAGGATTCGTTGAGGGTCTTGGCACCGGTAAAGCGCAGCACGTCTTCGCGCCAGCCTTCGGGTTGCACCACGCCCTTGCCGCCACCGGCGGTGTGCACGAACGACTCAGGGTGAAAGACGCCTTCAAGGCCGCGCTCAAGGCCGGCCTTGGCCATGCTGTGGAGCAGGTTCCAGGTGGCGCCGATGTACACGCGCTGGCCCTTGAGCTGGGTCGACATGTGATCGAAGAAGGTGGCCAGGTGCTGGGGCATCTCGGCCTGCAACTGGTCGAACGCCTTTTTCTTTTCCAGCAGTTCCGGGCTGATCACCAGGCGATCGAGGGTGCCCTTGGCCTGTGCCGCGCGCAGCTTGGCGCCCAGGTGCAGCACGTCGGTGCTGAGGGTGGTCGGGTACGCCGCATGGAAATGCGATTCGTGGGGCAACAGCGCCGGAATCATCGCCGCGTGGACGCGCACATGGCTCAGGTAACCCTTGCGGTAGTAGGGGTAGATGGTGTGCAGGTTGGGTTCCGGGGTGTCCGGGCCGTCCATGTTCCACACCATCATCTTGCGCAGTTGCGCGAACTTGTCCCACTCGTGCACGCCCTGGGGCAGGAACGACAGGGTGCCGGACGTGCCCGAGGTGTGGCTGATGCGCAGTTGTGGCACGCCTTCGTCCATGGTTTCGAACCAGTCGTCCAGGCCCTGGCAATCGCTGACATTGACCGCGGCGATGGCCTCTGCCACCTCCGGCGTCACCAGCTTGCCCAGCCACTTGTTGATCTGGGCGAAGCTGCGTTTTTCCAGCAACGATGGCGGGTAGGACTTGTAGACGGTGTGTTCGAACAGCAGCGGCACCACGTCGTCGAGTTGCTCGATCTTGTCCACGCCCTGGGCGTCGGCGAGTTTCTTGAGGACCGGGATGCGCTCGCGCAGTTCGGCGAAGCGTTGCTTGAGGGCATTGAGCTGCAGCGCGTCGATTTCCGCGCGGGGCAAATGGTTCCAGGCGTGCTGGGAATAGTTGACCAACTCTGCCGGGTTGTTCAGCAGCTGCTGGGTTTTTTGTTCTATCGACAGTTGTGCAGTGGGCATTGTCTGGCTCGCTACTCGACTAGTGGGGAACCGGCGAGGCCGGGAGGAGGGTGTGGCTCAAGTATGGGGAGGCCGAGTCGGTTTTTGTTCCGGATTCCGGTATTTGCGGATATGACTTAAGTTGTTGAAATATATAGAGAAAAAATGAAGTTTTGTGATGCCGGTGGAGGTCATTCCGGATTCGGCACGGGGCAGCGGATTTCAGTCGGGAACAGCCGGTTTGCTGGCATACACTCGGTCTCTCTCAGCCCTGTCGACGGGGCACTGGGCTGCCACTCAGACCGCTGTTTATGAGCCAGTCAGTGCTTTGCAATCGCCAGTAAAACCCGGTGCATTTCACCTATTCGTGAGGCTTCCATGTTGAAAATGGTATTTCAGACCACGCCATCAATGATCATCGAACGCGGTGCCTCGACCCGGCTCGCCGAGCATGTTCGTGCCAGGGGTTGCAAGTCGGTGCTGCTGGTGACCGATGCCGGGGTTATCGCCGCCGGACTGCTGGAGGCGGTGCTCAAAGGCCTCGAAAGCCAAGAGATCGCTGTCAGCGTGTTTTCCCAGGTCCAGGCCGACCCGCCGGAGTCGGTGATCCTCGCCGCGGTGGATGCGGCCAAAGCCTGTAACGCTGACTGCGTGGTGGGGCTCGGTGGTGGCAGTTCGCTGGATGCCGCCAAGCTGGCCGCGCTGCTGGCGCGCAGTGGCGAGTCCCTGACCCAGGTGTATGGCATCGACCAGGCCAAGGGCCCGCGCCTCCCACTGATCCTGGTGCCGACCACTGCGGGGACCGGTTCGGAAGTGACCTCGGTGTCGGTGGTGACCACCGGTGCCGGTGAGAAGAACGTGGTCTACTCGCCGATGCTGTTGCCTGACCTGGCGGTGCTCGACGCCGGGCTGACCCTTGGCCTGCCCGCGCACGTCACGGCGGCGACCGGTATCGATGCCATGGTCCATGCCATCGAGGCCTATACCACCAAAAATCTGAAGAACCCAATCTCCGATTGCCTGGCTCGGGAGGCGCTGCGCCTGTTGTCCGGCAGCCTGTTCCAGGCCTGCGTCGACGGAACCAACCTGCAGGCGCGGGAGAACATGTTGCTTGGTGCCTGCCTGGCGGGCATGGCTTTCGCCAACGCGCCGGTGGCGGCGGTGCACGCCCTGGCGTATCCCCTCGGCGCCCGTTTCCATATCCCCCACGGCCTGTCCAACGCCCTGGTACTGGGGCCGGTGATGCGCTTCAACCTCGAGACGGTGGCGCCGCTGTATGCGCAACTGGCCGATATCGTCCTGCCTGGCATCCAGGGTCACGATAGGGAAAAAGCCTCGACCCTGGCCAACTACCTCGGCTCCCTTGCCGGTGAACTGGGCCTGGCGACCCGCTTGCGTGACCTGGGCATCGTCGAGTCCGACATCGAGGCGCTGGCAACCGATGCGATGAAACAACAGCGCCTGCTCGGCAACAATCCCCGGGAACTGAGCCTGGCCGATGTGCGCGCGATCTACCGGGAGATCCTATGAGCCACAAGACCAGGCGCCCGTGCCGGGACGAGTTCCGCCATTTCAGCCAGGTGCCGACGCGCTTCGGTGACAATGACGCCTATGGGCATGTGAACAACGTGGTCTATTACTCCTATTGCGAGTCAGCGATCACGGCGTTCCTGGTCGAGCAGGGCACCCTAGACATCGCCAGGAGCCCGGTGATCGGCTTGATCGTCAATTCCGGGTGCGACTACTTTGCGTCCATGGGCTTCCCTGACGTGATCACGGTCGGCATGAAAATATCCCGCCTGGGCACCAGCAGCGCCCGCTACGAGCTGGCGCTGTTTCGCAACGATGAACAGCTGGCGTCGGCCGCGACCCATGTCGTCTATGTGTACGTCGACCGCGCCAGCAACCGCTCGGTGCCCATCCCACCCACGGTGCGTCGTGCACTCGCCAGGCTCGCTGACTAAGCGCGCCGGCTCGGTCATACTCCAGAGTGCTGCTTGTGGTTCTGCCGCAGTGGCGTTGAGCAGCATTCTGGAGCGCACAGCATGATCAAACCCACCTCTGACAAGCCGGGCGTGCAGGTCGATATCCCGGCCCAGCCCCGCAAGGAACCGCGCCAGGCGCGCTCGATCGCCCTGGTCACGGCCGTGAAGCAGGCTGGTCGGCAGATTCTCGAAAGCGAGGGGCGCGATGCCTTGAGCGCGATGCGCCTGGCCGAAGACTCGGGGGTGGCGATCAGCTCGATCTACGAGTATTTCCCGACCATGGAGTCGTTGATCGCGGCGATATTCGATGACTACCGCACCGAAGCGCGCATCGGCCTGTACGCCGACATCATGGCGCTGCCGCCGGGCACCAGCCTGATGGACGGGATTCTGCTGGCCTTGCGCGCCGTGCTGGCCGCCCACCACAAGAAAACCCTCTACGACCCGGCCTTCAGCGTGCGCTCCACCCACTATGACGAGCTGGTGCGGCTGGATGTGGTCAAGGCCAAACAACTCTGGACTGCCACGGCCAGTTCGGCCTTGATGAAACGCTTCGCCGATGAAATCAAGGTGAAGAATCGGGAAAAGGCCGAGTTTCTGGTGTACCAGACCTGGTCGGTACTGCCACGGGCCATACTCCTGGAAAAACCCGGCTACCTCACAGAGGAGGACACGCCGAGGATGATGGCGCGCATGCTCCACGCGCTGTTGACCGAGCCGAACCCGTGAAAACAGCGACGCCCCGCAAGCGGGGCGTCAGGTGTTACCCGGCCAGGTTACTCAGAGGCCGATGCACAGGTACTTGATTTCCAGGTAGTCCTCGATGCCGTATTTCGACCCTTCGCGGCCCAGGCCCGAAGCCTTGATGCCACCGAACGGCGCCACTTCGTTGGAGATGATCCCGGTGTTGACGCCGACGATGCCATACTCCAGCGCTTCACCGACCCGGAACACTCGGCTCAGGTCGCGGGCGTAGAAATAGGACGCCAGGCCGAACTCGGTGTCGTTGGCCATGGCGATCACATCGGCTTCGTCGTTGAAGCGGAACAGCGGTGCCAGCGGGCCGAAGGTTTCTTCCCGGGCGACGGCGGCGTTGCGCGGCACATCCACCAGCACTGTCGGCTCGAAGAAGGTGCCGCCCAAGGCGTGCGGCTTGCCGCCTGCGACCACGCGCGCACCTTTGCTGACGGCATCGTCGATGTGTTCCTGGACCTTGGCCATGGCCTTGGCGTCGATCAGGGGGCCAGTGGTGACGCCGTTTTCCAGGCCGTTGCCGATGTTCAACCGGGCCACGGCCGCGGTGAGCTTAACGACGAAGGCGTCGTAGACACCGTCTTGGATGTACAGGCGGTTGGCGCAGACACAGGTTTGGCCGTTGTTGCGATACTTGGAGACCAGCGCGCCCTCGACCGCGGCGTCCAGGTCGGCGTCATCGAAGACGATGAAGGGCGCGTTGCCGCCCAGTTCCAGGGAGACTTTCTTGATGTCTTTTGCGCACTCGACCATCAGCTGGCGGCCGATCTCGGTGGAGCCGGTGAAGCTCAGTTTGCGCACCAGCGGGTTGCCGGTCAGCTCGGCGCCGACTTCGCCGGCACTGCCGGTGACCACGCTGAACACGCCTTTGGGAATGCCGGCGCGCTCGGCCAGTTCCGCCAGGGCGAGGGCCGAGTAGGGCGTTTGCGAGGCCGGCTTGAGGACCATGGTGCAACCGGCGGCCAGGGCCGGGCCGGCCTTGCGGGTGATCATCGCCGACGGGAAGTTCCACGGCGTGATGGCCGCGGTGACACCGATCGGTTGCTTGAGCACCATCAGGCGCTTGTCGGCCTGGTGACCGGGAATCATGTCGCCATAGACGCGCTTGGCTTCTTCACCGAACCACTCCAGGAAGGAGGCGGCGTAAGCGATTTCGCCACGGGATTCGCTCAGCGGCTTGCCCTGTTCGAGGGTCATCAGGCGGGCCAGGTCTTCCTGGTTGGCCAGCATCAGGTCGAACCACTTGCGCAGCTTGTTGGCGCGCTCCTTGGCGGTCAGGGCTCGCCAGGCCGGCAACGCCTTGTCGGCGGCTTCGATGGCTCGGCGGGTCTCGCTGGCGCCCATCTTCGGCACGCTGCCGATGATCTCACCGGTGGCCGGGTTGTTGACCTTGAGGGTCTGGCCGTTGTCGGCATCGACCCAGGCACCGTCGATATAGGCTTGCTGGCGGAACAGTTGCGGATCCTTGAGTTGCACGCTTGATTCCTCTTATCGGGTGGCGACGCAGGCCGCTCCAGTGGCGGACCGGGTCGGGTTGGCGGGTTTGACGAAACTGGCGTCGGTGCTGGCCAGCTGTTCGCGGACCTTGTCGACGATGTAGGCGCCGATCGGGATGGCGGAGGTCGCCGCAGGCGACGGGGCATTGCAGACGCTGACGCTGCGCGCGGTGTTGACGAACAGGAAGTCGTCGATCAATTTGCCGTCCAGCGACACCGCCTGGGCGCGCACACCGGCGGGGTAGGGAGTGAGGTCGCGCTTGTCGATGCCCGGGCAATACTTCTGCACCTGCTTGAGGTAGCCGCCCTTGAACAGCGAATTTTTCATCTCGATCAGGCCCGGGCGCAGGTTGTTCTTCAGCACCTTGAGAATGCCCGGGGTGGTCAGGGTCTCGACCATGTCCGACAGCGAGAAATCGGTCTTGCGATAGCCTTCGCGCTTCATCGCCAGCACCGCGTTGGGGCCGACGGTGACGGTGCCGTCGATCATGCGCGTCAGGTGCACGCCGAGGAACGGCATGGACGGGTCCGGGATCGGATAGATCAGGTGGTTGACGATCTGGTTGTGCTGCTTGGGCAGCAGGTAATACTCGCCCCGGAACGGGCAGATGATGAAGTTCGGCGTGACCCCGAGCATGCGCACCACACGGTCGGCCATCAGCCCCGAGCAGGTGATGAGGAAACGCCCGCGGTGCTGCTGGTCTTTGCTGCGCACCACCACCTCGTCCGCACGCTCGTCGATGGCGACCACTTCGCTGTTGTAGCGGATCTCACCCCCGGCAGCCTCGAACTCGCGGCCCATGGCCTCAGTGACCTTGGCGTAGTTCACGATGCCGCTGGAAGGCACGAAGATACCGCCCAGGCCGACGATGTTCGGCTCACGCTCACGTAGTTCGGCGGCCGTCAGCCAGTCACGCTTGATGCCATTGGCGGCGGTGCGCTCCCACAGTGCGCGCATGCGCTCCATTTCCAGCTCGTTGGTGGCCACCAGCAGCTTGCCGCACTCGTCGTACGGGATGCCGTGTTTGTTGCAGAAGGCCTTGGTGGCCTTGTTGCCTTCCAGGCAGAAACGCGCCTTCAGGCTGCCCGGGGTGTAGTAGACGCCGGCGTGGATCACGCCACTGTTGTGGCCGGTCTGGTGCCGGGCCAGGCCGGACTCTTTCTCCAGCAGGAGGATCTTGGCCTCCGGGTAAACCTGCGCCAGTTGCATGGCCGTGGACATGCCCACGATGCCGCCGCCGATGATGATGAAGTCGTACACAGCCATTCGCTTGCACCGCCTGGATTAGGTTTTTATAGGTAGCACCGTCACGCCTGGCAGACCTTACTGGCCGCGCTGGTACAAGGTTTTCTGGTAACTGATGTAACCACGCTGGCGCATCAGCTCGCGACGCAGGCCTTGGTGGGCGATGAAGCGGTCACGGCCGTGCAGCCAGAACATGTTGTTGACCAGCACGAAGCTGCCGACCGGTACCGGTACCGAGAGTTTGCGCGAACTGCCTTCCAGGGATTCGCTCATCGCGTTCAGCCAGATGCCTTCCTCGAAATCCCTCGGCTGCACGAACTGGTCGATGTAGCGCATGGTCGGGCGGCCTTGCGCATCGTTGTCGAACACGGCGTGGAACACGTCTTCACGCACGTTCTTGCTCGGTGGTGCGGTGAAGCGCATTTCACGGCGGGCCAGTGGGTGGCGGTAGTAATGCTGCAGGTCTTCCCAGTCATCCAGGTGCAGCAGCAGGGAGTTGCCGCCCTCCATGTTCTGCTCGTCGATCTTCATCATCATCACGTAGTCGGTACGCTCCTGGACGAAGGTGCCGTCGTTGTGCAACTCCATCACCCGGTGGGGCTGGCGCAGGTAGCTGTCGGAGCTGTCCGTGTTGACCACCACAAAACGCGCGTAGAACTGGCCGCTCATGGCATCGAAGTTGGAGCGGCCGATCAGGTGGGCCACCGCCGAGGAGAACTTGACCATGTCATCGGCCTGGGACACGTCGTCCAGCCCTTCAGGGGTGATCAGCATGCCGCCAGTGGCGCGATCGAGGATGGTGTTGATCAACACCGGGCGCAGGGTGCCTTCACACAACTCGTCAAGGATCTGAGCGACCCGGAAGCGCAGAAACGACTTGTACTCCAAAGCCTGCACCGGCCATTGCGCCACCGCCTCGATGAACGCATCGACCGTTTCCCTGGGGAATTTCAGCTCAAGCAGGCGCGGCGACTGGCTGGAAGGGGACAGGGTGAAACCCTTGGTTTCCGATGGCAATGGCAGCACAAGGTCCTGAATTTGCGTAAAGGCGTTCATGGCAACTCCGGGGCAGCAGGGAATGAAGGGCGCCTTCCAGCGGTGTGTCTGGATCTGGCAAGAGGGAAAATATCGGCATAAGATAAAAATGTCTACATTTTAATAAATAAGCGACAAAGTAGATATTCGTCGATTGTTTTTCGTTCGATAGATGTTTGGGTATGATGGGGGTTTGGCACGTTTGGAGCAGCACCTTGGACAGCCCCACCCCCAGGCTCAACTCCGCGTTCAGTGGGTATGAGCGGCTCAAACTGGACATCATCCGCGGCACCTTCAAGCCCGGTGAAAAACTGCTTATGAGCGGGCTCAAGGAGCGTTACGACCTGGGGGTCGGCCCGCTGCGCGAAGCGCTGTCACAACTGGTGGCCGAACACCTGGTGGTGGTCATCAGCCAGAAAGGCTACCGGGTCGCCCCCATGTCACTGGCCGAAATGCAGGACATCTACGACGCCCGCGCCAACCTCGAAGCCATGATCGTCGGCCTGGCCATCGAACGCGGCGACGACGCCTGGGAAGCCCAGATCCTCGCCCAGTCCCACACCCTGTCCAAAGTCATGGACGTGACCACTCGCGAGAAAGTGCTCGACGTCTGGGACGAACGCCACAAGGCCTTCCACAGCGCCATCGCCGCAGGCTGCGGCTCCCGGCATCTACTGCAGGCGCGCACCTACCTGTTCGACCAGGCTGAGCGCTATCGGCACTTGTGGTTGACGCAAACGGTGTTCTCCGAGGAAGCGCTGGCGTTGAAGCGTCAGGAGCATGCGGCGTTGGTTGAGGCGATTTTGGCTCGGGATGCCGTTCGGGCGAGCAGCATGATGCGTAGCCATTTGATGACGCCGGTGCCGATTATTGTTGAGGTGATGCAGAGGGGTGGGGGAGGGGTTGAGTTTTGCTGAGTGATTGAGGTCGTTGAGGGTCTCAGCTTCGGGAGTCTTGGTGATGCCCTCAAGCTTTCAGGAATCTGACAGAATGCTGTTGGATGTGCGTTCCGTCGCTATTGGCAGGGTTTTCGCGAGCAATTTGCAGCATGTTTGAACGCCCACCAGGTTACGTCCCGAAAGCCACAGCGTCTTGCGTCGTTGCCTACGGTTACTCCAGAGTCCGCCGGCTTGTGCGCCTTGGGGGTCGCTCGGTAACTTGATTCGTGTCACTGCCCATCAGTGATCGGGTTTAGCAGCCCGGCGAAAAACTCCGATTGTGCGCGCATCTGTCATGCAGTGGACCAACTGGACGGTGGGTCGCGCCATGCGCTGCTGGGTATCAGCAACAGCATCATGCTGGCGGAGATCACGGCGAATCGGGTGCTGGATCAGATTGATCCGCCTTAAAAGATCGCAGGCTGTGACAACGAGGAACTCGCCCGCACCTGCAACTGCGGCGTCAGGATGATCGACTCGACGCTCTCACCATTGATGCGCTTGAGCAGCAGCTCAACCGCATGCCGGCCCATCTGTGCCAGCGGCAGGCGCACGCTGGTCAGGGGCACGATCAGTTCGTTGGCCAGGGGGATGTCGTTGTAGCCGACCACGGCTATGTCCTTGCCCGGCTGCAGGCCTTTGTCGCGGGCGGCGCCCATCAGGCCAATGGCGAGGAAGTCGTTGACCGCAAAAAATGCTTGCGGGCGCGGGTTGAGTCCCAGCAGGTATTCGCCTTGCTGGTGGCCGGTGTGGCTGTCAAAAGGACCATTGAGGATCCACTCCGGGCGCAGGCTGAGGCCTTGCTCGCGGTAGTAGCGGATGAAGCCGCGGGTGCGATCAGCGCCGGTGGACGCATGCCGTTCGCCCGCGAGAATCGCCACGTCGCGACAGCCCAGTCGATACAGGTGCTCGGCCGCCAGCCAGCCGCCCAGTTCGTCGTCGCTGGCCGCCGTCAGGTGTCCGGCAATCTGCCGGCTGACCAGCACGTAGGGGATGTGCTTGCGCGCCAGCAGGTCGAGCAGGGGCTGGGTTTCACCGACGTGGGAGTCACCGACGATCAGCCCGGCCACCGAGCGGCGCAAGGCGTGTTCGGCACGGGCCATCTGGCGTGGCTGCTGGTCGTCGGTATTGGACACGAAGGTGAGGTAGCCGGCCTGTTCGGCGGCGCTGTCGATGCTGTCATAAATGGTCGCCATCACCAGGTCAGTAAGGCGCGGCATGAGCACGCAGATTTCCTGGCTCTTGCGCAATTTCAGGTTGGAGGCCTGGGTGTTCGGCCGATAGTCCAGCTCCTTGGCCAAGGCGCGGATGCGCGCCACCACCTCGGCCGATGCCGCTCGCTCAACCCCGGTCGGGTCGCCATTGAGCACCCGTGACACCGTGGAAACGTGCAACCCCAGTGCATTCGCCATGGACTTCAGGGTGGCGGGGCGAGATTGATTCGGCATGTCTGGGGGGCTTCCAACCGTCCATTATTCAGCGCGCGATTCTACCTCAATCGAAGCGTCGCCCCGAAAATAAACCTTTACCCAAACGATTGACTAAAACTTTTCCCATGACTACATTTCGTCAACCCAAACGTTTGGGTAAGACAATAAAAATACGCCGGACGCGGCCGACTTTTTGACTTCTGCCAATCATTTTTGAAGAGTCAGATCCTATGAACAGCCCCGCTATTCCGTCTTTCCGCTACCAGATTTTCTTCCTGATCATGCTGATGGCGCTGCTCAATTACATTGATCGCGGCGCGATTTCCTATGCCTCGGCCAGCATTCTTCCCGAGTACGGTTTCGACAAGGCCGACTGGGGCAAGGTGCTGGGTTACTTCGGTTACGGCTACATCCTCGGTGCGTTGATCGGCGGCATCCTGGCCGACCGTTTTGGCGCCAAGCGCATCTGGTTGATTGCGGGGGCCACCTGGTCGATCTTCGAGATCGCCACCGCGTTTGCCGGTGACCTCGGGCTGGCCTTCATGGGCGGCTCGGCCATGGCCGGTTTCGCCACCATCCGCGTGCTGTTCGGCTTTGCCGAAGGCCCGGCCTACTCGGTGATCAACAAGAGCGTGGCCAACTGGGCCACGCCCAAGGAGCGTGGCTTCGTAGTCTCGGTGGGGCTGCTCAGCACACCGCTGGGCGCGCTGCTGACGGCCCCGGTGGCGGTCGGCCTGCAAACCCTGACCGGCGACTGGCGCAGCATGTTCGTGGTACTCGGCGTGGTCAGCCTGGCGCTGTTGATTTTCTTCATGACGCGCTTCACCAACACCCCGGACGAGAACCCACGGGTGTCCAAGGCCGAGCGCGACTTCCTGCGCCAGGAACGCGCCGCGGCCGCCAATGCCTCGACGCCAACCAGCAGCGTTGCGCCGGTGTGGCATTTCTTCAAGAACAAGGACCTGCTGCTCAACGCGGTCGGTTACTTCTCGTTCGTCTACGTGACGTTCCTGCTGCTGACCTGGACCCCCAAGTACCTGCAGGACGAGTTCCACTACAACCTGTCGTCGCTGTGGTACATGGGCATGATTCCGTGGACCGGCGCCTGCTTCACCGTGCTGCTGGGCGGCAAGATCTCCGACCTGCTGCTACGCCGCACCGGCAACCTCAAGGTGGCGCGCAGCTGGCTGGCCGCGACCAGCCTGTTGTTGACCACGCTGTGCTTCATCCTGGTCTCGCAGGCCGAGACGGTGTGGGGCGTGATCGCCCTGATGACCCTGGCCAACGCCCTCAACGCGCTGCCCAACTCGGTCTACTGGGCCGTGGTGATCGACACCGCGCCGTCCAATCGGGTTGGCGCCTATAGCGGCATGACCCATTTCATCGCCAACACTGCGTCGTTCATCGCGCCAATGCTGACCGGCTACCTGACCATGCGCTACGGCTACTCGTCGATGTTCGTGGCGGCGGCGGTGGCCACGGCCGTCGGCATGAGCGCGATGCTGATGGTGCGCCCGGGCGGCCGCCAGGTTGCCCCTTCCCCTATACCCGCAGCGGTTTGATGGAGTCGTTTGTATGAGCCTGGCTAAGCCCACTCACCTTGGATATTTTTATGCGCAATCGGTCGTCGCGCTGGCCGAGGGCCTGCGCGCTGGCAGCTTGACCTGCGTCGAGCTGACGCAAGCGGCCCTGGACAGCATCGAGCGGTTGAACCCGACCCTGAACGCCTTCGTCCAGGTCGATGCGCCGGTGGCACTGGCCCAGGCGCGCAAGGCCGACGAACTATTCGCCCAGGGCCTGGACCTGGGCCCGCTACACGGCATACCGGTGGCGGTCAAAGACAACATCGACACGGTCGACTACATCACCACCTATGGCTCGGCGCATTTCGAAGGCTTCCAGCCGAGCTGCGATGCGCTGTGCGTGCAACGACTGCGCAAGGCCGGGGCGGTGATCGTCGGCAAGACCCTGACCCACGAATTCGCCTACGGCCCGACCGGCGACCGTTCGCTGCAGGGCGCGGCGCGCAACCCGTGGGATGCCGCCTGCATCACCGGCGGCTCCAGCGCCGGCAGCGCCGCGGCAGTGGCCAGCGGCATGGTGCCGCTGGCGCTGGGCACCGACACCGGCGGCTCGATCCGGATTCCGGCGGCGTTGTGCGGGGCGGTCGGGTTCAAGCCCTCGTTTGCCAGCGTGCCGCTGGACGGCGTGTTCCCGCTGGCGTCGAGCCTCGACCACGTAGGCCCGATCGCCAACCACATCGAGGACGCGCGCCTGCTGTTCGAAGTGGTGGCGGGGCGGGCCTGTGCGCCGAGGACATATTCTCGGCCGCTACGGGTCGGCTGGATCACCAGCGGCAGCTTCGGCCCGGTCGACGCCGAACTGGATCGGCAGGTCTACCAGGCCGCGCAGCAGCTGTTCGGCGAGGCCCTGGTGGAGACAGCCGAACTGCAGCCGCTGGCGGCCGCCATGAAAGACACCTTGTTGGTGCTGCAACGCGCCGAGGCCTTCGAGGTGCATGCCGAACGCATGCGGGATGCACCGCACACGTTCGAGCAGGAGGTACGCGAGCGCCTCGAAGTGTCCCGTGAAGTCAGGGGCTGGCAATACATTCGCGCACAGGCTGCCCAAGCCCGGTTCAAAGCGGCGATGGCGGACCTGTTCGAGCGCTATGACTTGCTGGTCTCGCCCAGCGTGCCGATCACCGCGACAGCGGTGGATGCCCGCGAGGTCCGGGTCGGCGGGCAGGACATCGACGTGCGCGCCGCGGTGCTCAGCTACACCAGTGCCTGGAACCTCACCGGCCTGCCTGCGATCAGCCTGCCGGTGGGGCAGGTGAGGGGGATGCCGGTGGGGCTGCAGGTGATGGGTGCCGCGGGAGAGGATGATCGATTGTTGCGGGTGTTGGAGCAGTTGTTCGTGCTCGCCTGTTGAGTTGACGGAAGATAGCGCGCGGGCGTTTTTTGTGAGTCCAGAGGGTTAACAGATCTGCGATTTTTGGTGTCTGGTCTATCGTTATCGCGGGCAAGCCCGCTCCCACAGTGTCCGCGCTAAACCGCAAATTTGTGTACGACGCTGAACCTGTAGGCGCTGGCTTGCCAGCGATGAACGATAACGCGGTCCCACCTGCCGGAACACAAGCGCCCTACGGCACTTGCCATCGCCCTTACGTTAACGTAAAGATTGCGGCAGGGCGCCGACGTATAAAAGGCGCAAGGGCGGACGACCCGGAGCGCTTGATGACGCTAATAAAAACAAACTCCCCCAAACTGCATCGCGAAGCCCGGCTGGCCCGGGAAAAACTGCATCTGGAAGGCGAAGTCCCGGACGGCGTCCTGCGTGCGGAAATCGATGCTTCCTGGCGGCGCAGCCTCAGCCATGGCGTGCATTTCAATGCCAAGCATGAGTTGGCGCTGGAATCGAGTGCCAGCGTCGAGGTGTTGCTGGCGAGCAATCGTCTGCTGATCGATGCGGCGTTGCCGGCGATCGATTACCTGGCCGAACGCCAGGGCAAGGAAGGGCTGATCATCCTCGCCAACTCCGACGCCACCATCCTCGCCGTCGAAGGCCGCGCCGACCGCCTCAAGGGCAGTGGCCTGCAAGACATCACCCTCGGCGCCTGCTGGAGCGAAGCGGTGCGCGGCACCAACGCCCTCGGCACCGCCCTGGTCGAAGCCCGGCCAACCCTGATCGATTGCGGCGAACACTACCTGGATCGCCTCAGTGATTTTTCCTGCACCTCGGTGCCGATCCATTGCCCCCAGGGCGACATCCTCGGCGTGCTCGACCTGACTCGCGAAGGCCCGCTGGGCCGTGCCCACGACAGCACCGCGCTGCTGGCCATGGCTGTCAGCCAGATCGAAAGCCGCGTCTTCAACGCAAGCTATCCGGACGAAATCGTCCTGGCCTTCCACAGTCGCCGCCAGTACCTCGAATCGCCGTGGCAGGGCCTGTTGGCGGTGAGCCTGGGCGGGCAGATTCTCGCGGTCAGCGCCCAGGCCTGTCAGCTGTTGCATGCCGAACGTGCGGCGCTGGTCGGTCGGCGCTGCGAAGAGTTTCTCGGGGTCGATGGCCTGCAATTGCTGGCACGCCTGCATCAGGGCGGCGTCGGCAGCCTGCAGACCGCCAAGGGCGAATTCTTCTACAAGACCCTGCGTGCGCCGCAACGCTCGATCAACGTCGGCAGCCCGCCACGCACCGTCGCGAAACCTTCGAAAAACCAGCCCGACCTGGAATCCCTGGCCGGCAGCAATGCCCGTTATGCCCGCGCCCTGCGCATGGCCCGCCAAGGCCTGGCCAACCAGTTGCCGGTGTTGCTGCTGGGTGAAACCGGTACCGGCAAGGAAGTCATCGCCCGCGCCTTGCACATGGCCGGCAGCCGTTGCGACAAACCTTTCGTCGCGGTCAATTGCGCGGCGATCCCCGAAGGCCTGATCGAGTCGGAACTGTTCGGCTACCGCGAAGGCGCGTTCACCGGTTCGCGCCGGGGCGGCATGGTCGGGCGCCTGCAACAGGCCCACGGCGGCACCTTGTTCCTCGATGAAATCGGCGACATGCCGCTGGCCTTGCAGGCCCGATTGCTGCGCGTGCTGCAGGACCGCAAGGTGGCGCCACTGGGTGCCGGCGAAGAGCAGGACATCGACGTCGCGCTGATCTGCGCCACCCACCGCGACCTCAAGCGCCTGGTGGAAGACAAGCACTTTCGCGAGGACCTGTTCTACCGCGTCAACGGCATCAGCGTGATGCTCCCGGCACTGCGTGAACGCGAGGATTTCAGCGCACTGGTCGGCCGTCTGCTGGCCAGGCTCGACGCGCCGAACGTGGTCCTGCACGACGACTTGAACCGCTTGCTCGAGGGCTATCACTGGCCGGGCAACATCCGCCAGCTGGAGATGGTCCTGCGTACCGCGCTGGCCATGCGCGAACCGGGGGACAGCGTGCTGACCCTCGATCATTTGCCCGACAGCATGCTCGACGAGCTCAACGCCAGCGAGCGGCCCCAGGCCGGCAGCATTCGCGAAAACGAACTGGAGATGATCCGTCAATCCCTGGACAGCCACCAGGGCAACGTCTCGGCGGCGGCCGACGCCCTGGGCATCAGCCGCGCGACCCTGTATCGCAAGCTCAAACAGTTGCGCTCGTGATGCAGCGCCTGATCGTGCGGCTGATCGACAGCCAGAACCCTGAAGCCCTGCAAGCGGCGTTGCGCTGGCTGTACAGCTTTGTGCGGCCACATCGCTTGGCGATTGCCGGGCTGCTGGGCCTGTCGGTTTGCGCTTCGGCGCTGGTGCTGGTGCAGCCGTGGCTGACCAAGCTGTTGATCGACGATGGCCTGCTGGCGCGCAACTTCCCGATGCTGGTGCTGATTGCCGGGTTGATGATTGTCGCCGGCTTGCTGGGCACGGCGTTGTCCGGGATCAACCGCTACCTGCACACGCGCCTGTCCGGGCGCATGCTGTTTGCCCTGCGCGATGACCTGTATCGGCACCTGCAGACCCTGTCGCCGAGCTTCTACGGCCAGCGGCGCATCGGCGACCTGATGTCGCGCCTGGATGGCGACGTGGCGGAGATCCAGCGCTTTGCCGTGGATTCGTTGTTCTCGGCGGTGTCGAGCGTGATCGGCCTGGTGGTGGCCGTGGCGATGCTGCTGACCCTGTCGTGGAAACTGTCGCTGCTGGCGTTGGTGCTGATTCCCCTCGACGTGCTCTGGCTGCGCTGGATGCGGCGCAAGGTCGAGCGCGATGTGCGGCAGTTGCGCGAACGCTCGGCGGACATGTCGTCGTTCATGGTCGAGACGCTGCCGGTGATGAAGTTCATCCAGTCCGCCGGCCAGCAACAGCGCGAAGCGCGACGTCTGGAAAGTCTGGGCCAGGGCTACATGAGCCAGTTGCTGCGCCTGCAGGTCACCGAGTTTTTCACCCAGGCCGTGCCGGGCACGCTGACGTCGCTGTCGCGGGCCTGTGCGTTCCTGATTGGTGGTTATTGGGTGGTGCAGGGCACCTGGCAGCTGGGTGCCTTGATCGCGTTTTCCACTTACCTGGGCATGGCTGTGGGGCCGGTGCAGAGTTTGCTCGGGCTCTATGTGGCGGTGCAGCGGATGACCGTCAGCCTCGGGCGTGTGATGGAATTGCGCGGCGAACAACCGACCGTGCTCACGCCCACCACGCCACAGCCGATGCCGATCTCGGGCGATCTGCGATTCGACGATGTGCACTTCAGTCATCCCGGTCGGACGACCACCTTGCGCGGCATCGAGGCATGCATTCCCTATGGGCTGAAAGTCGCCCTGAGCGGCGGCTCTGGCGTCGGTAAATCCACGCTGATCGACCTGCTGCAACGCCACCACGATCCACAGTCCGGGCGGGTGTTGCTCGGTGAAGTCGATCTGCGCGAGCTGGACCTGTTCCAGTTGCGTCGACGCATCGCCGTGGTCAGCCAGGACATCGTGCTGTTTCGCGGCAGCCTGGCCGACAACCTGGCCTACGCCGTGCCGGATGCCAGCCGTGAGGCGATTGCCGAAGTGGCGCGGCTGGCGCAACTCGACAGCCTGATCGCGACCTTGCCCGAGGGCCTCGACAGCCCGTTGGGGGAGCGCGGCCAGCAGTTGTCCGGCGGGCAGAAACAACGCATCGCCATTGCTCGCGCCTTGTTGCAGGATCCGTTGATCCTGGTGCTCGACGAAGCCACCTCGGCGGTGGACGAAGCCACCGAGCGCGAAGTGATCGAAGCCATCGACCGGCTGTTTGCCGGGCGTACGCGCATCCTCATCAGCCATCGCCCCTCGACCCTGGCCGATGCCGACCTGCGCTTTGAATTGCTCGATGGCGTGCTGGTGTCGAAAACGGTGCTGCATGAAGCCTGAGCTGCTCATAGGTGTAGTGGACAGCGGTCACTCGACGGCGCAACGGGTGCAGGTGGTCGCCGGCCGGCGTTTTTCCCTGGTGGAAGACGGGCTTACCGAAAGCGACCTGCGTGACGATCCCCTGGGCCATGGCAGCGCGGTGATCGAAGCCATCGGTCGGCGCGCGCCCGCGGCGCTGTTTTGCGTGGCGCAGGTGTTCGACCAGCGCGGGGTGACCAGCGCCTTGCAGATCGCCACGGCCATCGACTGGCTGGTGGCGCAAGACGTGCGCGTGATCAACCTGAGCCTGGGCTTGCGCCAGGATCGCAGCCTGTTGCGCAACGCCTGCGCGGCGGCGGTGGCGCGGGGCGTGCTGCTTTGCGCGTCCAGCCCGGCCCAGGGCGAAGGCGTGTTTCCGGCCAATTATCCCCAGGTACTGCGGGTGACCGGCGATGCGCGCTGCGCTGAACTCGAATGGTCGTGGCTCGACAGTGCCCAGGCGGATTTCGGTGCCTGCGTGCACGGCACCTATCCCGGGCAATCGGGGGCCAGCCTCGGCTGCGCGGCGTTGAGCGGGCACATCGCGGCGTTCCTCGTGGCACAACCTGATGCGAACAATGAGCAAGTCCTCGACTATCTGCGGCAGAACGCCCGCTATCGCGGCCCTGAAAGGCGCATCGGACCATGATTGTGATTCTGGGCGCAGGCCCGGCGGGCTCGGCGGTGGCGCTGGGACTGCGACGCTTGGGTTACGCGGTCACGCTGGTCAGCGAATGGCGCCGGTTTGCTGCGCTGGAAGGCGTCTCCGTGCGGGTGCTGGAGGCGATGCGTGGTGCTGGGCTGCATCAGGCCCTGGCAGATGCGACGTTGCCTTCCCAGCGGCAGGTGCACTGGAACGGCCAGCAACACGCGCAAAACGTTGAATTCCTGCTGGACCGCCCGACCTTTGACCGGGGCCTGCGCGAAGACTTGCGTGCGGCCGGCGTGACGCTGATCGAAGGCCGGGTGCTGGGCGTTCAATCGTCATCAGGCGGGCATCAGGTCCAGATCGAAGGCCGGGAAGTGCTGACCGCGGATTTTCTGGTGGAAGCCCGCGGGCGTCAGGCGCCGGCCTTGGGCAAAGGCCTGCGCGGGCCGGAGACGGTCAGCCTGCTCAATCGCTGGCAAGGCACGCCGGGCATCACTGCAAGCGCTGTGGAAAGCCTCGAAGATGGCTGGGCCTGGATGGCGCGACGGGACGACGGTCAGTGCTACTGGCAATGGACGGTGGACGTGGCCAGTGCCGGGTTGCCGGGTAAGGCGCAGTTACTCGAATACTGTCGGCAGCGGCGCCAGGCATCGGCGGTCGCCCAGGCATTTTTCGCTGGAGAAGTGGAAGCGGATCTGCAGTTGCACGCTCGTAGCAGCACGGCAATCCTCAGCCCGCAGGTGTGTGCAGATAACTGGATTCGGGTCGGCGACGCGGCGATGGCGGTGGACCCGCTGTCGGGCAACGGTGTCTTTCAATCCCTGTCCTCGGCGCTGCAGGCGTCGGCGGTGATCAACACCTTGTTGCGCAAACCCGAACGGGCGGCGCTGGCCCAGCGCTTTCATCAGCAGCGGGTGGAGCAGTTGTTTTTGCGGTTCGCGCGCATTGGCCGGGATTTTTATGCCGATGAGCAGCGCTGGCTTGAGCAGCCGTTCTGGCAGGCGCGGCGGCAATGGCCGGATGCCGAGGTGGCCCATGCCGAAGCGGATTTCAGTGCGTTGCGGATCGAGCGGGCGCCGGTGTTGCGGGATGGCTTTGTCGATGAGGCCGAGGTGGTGATCACGGCGGATCAGCCCTTGGGGATCTGGCATGTGCAGGGGGTGGAGTTGGCGCCGTTGGTGCGGCGGTTGCGGAGTGAACCGGCTGAGAAGGCGCTGGGAGGATTGACGGTGGATCAGGGGCGGATGGTCAGGAGTTGGTTGTTGGGGCAGGGGTACAAACCCTGACCCTTGCATTGGCAGGGCCGGCCTCTTCGCGAGCAAGCCCGCTCCCACAGTTGGAATGCATTCCAACTGTGGGAGCGGGCTTGCTCGCGAAGGCGGCCTGACAGGCTTACAACTTGATCAACACCGACTTCAACTCAGTGTAATGCTCGATCGCCGCATACCCCATTTCGCGCCCGACCCCCGACATCTTGTAGCCGCCAAAGGGCAGCGCCGGGTCCAGGGCACTGTGGCAGTTGACCCACACTGAACCGGACTTGATCCGCGGGATCATCCGGTGCACCGCCGCCAGGTCATTGGACCAGATGCTCGCGCCCAGCCCGTAAGGGCTGTCATTGGCCATGCGCAGCGCATCGGCTTCGTCGTCGAAGGGAATCGCCACCAGCACCGGGCCGAAGATTTCTTCCTGCACCAGCGAGTGTTTCTGATCGACGTCGACGATCACCGTCGGCTTGACGAAAAAGCCAGGGCCGAACTGCTCGCCACCGCAGGCGATGGTCGCCCCGCTTTCGCGGCCCTTTTCGATGTAGCCGTAGACGCGCTCCTGCTGACGGGCCGAGATCAACGGGCCCATGTCGACGCTCGGGTCCAGGCCATTGCCCAGTTTCATGGCGTTGGCGATGCCGGCGATGTCCGCCACCACATTGTCGAAATGCTTGCGCTGCACATACAGCCTGGAGCCTGCGCAGCAGACCTGGCCCTGGTTGAAGAAGATCGCGCTGGCGGCCCCGGCCGCGGCGGTTTTCAGGTCGGCGTCGGCCATCACGATGGTCGGCGATTTGCCGCCCAGTTCCAGGGTCACCCGGGTCATGGAATCCATGGCGATCTTGCCGATCTGCTTGCCCACGGCGGTCGAGCCGGTGAAGGTCAGCTTGTCCACCAGCGGGTTGTGGGTCAGAGCGGAGCCGGCGGTGATGCCGGTGCCAGTGACCACGTTGAACACACCCTCGGGGTAACCGGCTTCCAGTACCAGCTCGGCGAGTTTCAGTGCGGTGAGCGGGGTTTCGTCGGCGGGTTTGAGCACCACGGTGCAGCCGGTGGCCAGGGCCGGGCCGAGTTTCCAGCAGGCCAGCAGCAACGGGAAGTTCCAGGCGACGATGGCGCCGACCACGCCCACCGCTTCGCGACGGATGAAACTGTGGAACTGGTCGTTGGGCATCAGCGGCGCCGACACATCGACCGTGGAACCCTCGATCTTGGTCGCCCAACCGGCCATGTAGCGCAGGAAGTCGATGGCCAACTGCACATCCATCACCTGCGCCACAGCCGCGCTTTTACCGTTGTTCAGGCATTCCAGTTGCGCCAGCAGCTCGGCATCGCGCTGCATCAGGTCGGCCAGTTTCCACAACAGGTTCTGCCGCTCCCGGGGGCGGGTGCGGGTCCAGGCCGAATCATCGAACGCCTGGCGGGCGGCGAGGACGGCCCGGTCGACATCTTCCGGCGTGGCGCGCGGCACCACGCACAGCACTTCGCCGGTGGCCGGGTTGTGCAGGGGCATGGTCTGGCCATCGGCGGCCTCGACCCAGTCGCCCTTGATGAGCATGCGTGGGGCGCGCTGGATGAAGGCCGAAGTGGCGGGAAGCAGGTTGGGAAGCGACATGATGAAACCTCGTCTTGTTCGTGTGGCGAGGTCTTTCGCAATGGCTGTGCCAGTTGTGGTTTTTCGCAGCTAGCGCTTGATTTGACGGGTTCGGCAGCTGTTTCCCGGATCGCCATGACGTCGACAATCGTCGCAGATTGCGACTGCGTGAGACACCAGAAACACCCCTGTAGGAGCTGGTTTGCCAGCGAAGAGGCCCTTGAGATCACCTTTCATTTTCAGGCCGCCTTCGCTGGCAAGCCAGCTCCTACAGAG
>Ga0247818_10000221_pt1 | contig 35013 bp, 30 predicted proteins | sample 13C_Glucose_Day1_FD_192424 | JGI IMG/M metagenome (GOLD analysis project Ga0247818, IMG submission 192424) | Soil microbial communities from agricultural site in Penn Yan, New York, United States - 13C_Glucose_Day1 | ecosystem: Environmental > Terrestrial > Soil > Agricultural land | place...
TTTTTTACCGGGGTATAGCGCAGTCCGGTAGCGCGCCTGCTTTGGGAGCAGGATGTCAGGAGTTCGAATCCCCTTACCCCGACCATATTAAAAATCCTCGTATCGAAAGATACGGGGATTTTTTTTGCCTTGGAAAAAGTGCACTCATCTCTTTAGTCATCGTACAACTTGCCGATAACGAGCTACAGGAGCACCGACAGGGCCTCCACTCCAGCCAACAAAAATAAAGGCGCTCGTTATGTTTCTTCGTCAGTTGAATATTGCCCCCCGTGCAGCCCTGGGCTTTGCCTTGATCGCGGTGCTTGTGGCGTTGCTCGGGATTTTTGCCCTGGGGCAAATGTCGAGCATTCGCGAGAGCGAAGTGGCAGTGGAGAAACAATGGCTGCCGAGCATTCGTGGCGGTGACGAGATCCGCGAAATCATGCTGCGCATTCGTACCATTTCCCTGCGCATGGCCCTGGACCAAGACCCGAAGAACATCGCCCAATACCGCAGCCAGATGGACACGCGGGACAAAGAGCTGAGCGAGAAAATCGCCGCGTACGACCAGCTCGTCACCACCGCCGAAGGCCAGGCGTTGTATGAGCAGTTCAAAAAAACCTTCACGGCCTACCGCGCCGGCATTGCGCAATCGTTCACCCTCGCTGAACAGGGGCGCCGCGACGAATTGACCAAATTGTTGCTGATCGACATGAAAACCGTGGTCGACGGTTCCGGTAAACAACTCAGTGACCTGGCGCAGTTGTTTACCCAGCAAGTGGCGGCAGAAAGCGAAAAGTCCAAAGTGCATTACGAAACATCACGCACCATCGTCAGTTTGTTCATCGCCCTTGCCGCGTTGGCGACCGTTGGCCTGGCGATGCTGCTCACCCGCAGCATCGTGCGCCCCTTGAGTGCCGCGGTGACGGCCGCCGAGCATGTGGCACAGGGCGATCTGACCCGTCCGATCGAAACCCATGGCAACGATGAAGTCAGCCGCTTGCTCAAGGCATTGGCCGCCATGCAACAGAATCTGCGGGAAACTTTGCAAGGGATCAGCGGTTCGGCCACGCAGCTGGCGACCGCCGCCGATGAGTTGAACGCCGTGACGCTCGACAGCAATCAGGGCGTGCAGCAGCAAAATAACGAAATTGAACAGGCCGCCACGGCGGTCAATGAAATGACCAGTGCGGTGGAAGAGGTCGCACGCAATGCCGTGTCCACCTCCGAGGCCACGCGTCAGTCCAGCGAGTCAGCGCATCAGGGGCAAGAACGGGTCAGCGAAACGGCCAGTGCCATCAGCTCGTTGGCCAATGATGTGCGCAGTACCGGTGAGCTGGTGCAGTCACTGGCCAACCAATCTCAGGACATCGGCAAGGTGCTGGACGTGATTCGTGCCATTGCCGAGCAAACCAATCTGCTGGCACTCAACGCGGCGATTGAAGCGGCGCGTGCCGGGGAGAGTGGTCGAGGCTTTGCCGTGGTGGCCGATGAAGTGCGGGCCTTGGCCTATCGCACCCAGCAATCGACCCAGGAGATCGAGCAAATGGTGCAAGGCATGCGCACCGGGTCAAGCCAGGCGCTTGAGGCGATGAACGCCAGCGCTTCTCGGGCGGCCAGCACGCTGGTATTGGCGGAGCGGGCAGGCGAGGCTTTGCACACGATCACGGCATCGGTGCATCAGATTCACGAGCGTAATCTGGTGATCGCCAGTGCAGCAGAAGAACAGGCGCAAGTCGCCCGCGAGGTTGATCGCAATCTGGTGAACATTCGCGATTTGTCAGTGCGCTCCGCCGCGGGAGCGAATCAGACCAGCGCATCGAGCCATGAGTTGTCGCAACTGGCCAATGCGTTGCAGGGGATGGTGGGGCGCTTTCGGGTATAGCTGATTCAGATAGAAAATGTGGGAGCTAGCCTGCTAACGATGGCGGTATAACAGCCAGCATTGATGTTGATTGTTTCGACGCTATCGCCAGCAGGCTAGCTCCCACAGGTTTTACATCAGTGCAGCTTGAGACGTGGCTCGGTCCCGCGTCCGATCTTGCTGCCCAGCATCAGCATCGCCGTGCGGAACGGTCCGTACAGCGCCATCTGGTGCATGCGGTACAGCGACACGTAGAACATCCGCGCCAGCCAGCCTTCGAGCATCACGCTGCCGGTGAGGTTGCCCATCAAGTTACCCACAGCGGAAAAACGCGACAGCGAAATCAAAGAACCGTAGTCGGTGTATTTGTACTCCGGCAGCGCCTTGCCTTCGATGCGCAATTTCAGCGATTTGGCCAGCAACGAGGCTTGTTGATGCGCAGCCTGGGCGCGCGGCGGCACGTTGCGGTCAGTGCCGGGCTGCGGGCAGGCGGCGCAGTCACCGAAGGCGAAAATGTTTTCGTCGCGGGTGGTTTGCAGGGTCGGCAACACTTGCAGTTGATTGATGCGGTTGGTTTCCAGGCCGTCGATGTCCTTGAGGAAACCCGGTGCACGAATCCCCGCGGCCCAGACTTTCAGGCTGGCGTTGATCACTTTGCCGTCCACGGTAATCAGGCTGTCGGCGGTCACTTCGCTGACAGCGGCATTGGTCATCACGTTGACCCCGAGTTTCTCCAGGGTTTTATGCACAGGTCCGCCGATGCGTTCCGGTAGCGCGGGCAATACCCGTGGCCCGGCTTCGATCAAGGTGATGTGCATGTTTTCCGGCTTGATCCGGTCCAGGCCGTAGGCCGCCAATTCATGGGCGGCGTTGTGCAGTTCGGCGGCCAGTTCGACCCCCGTGGCACCAGCGCCGACGATGGCCACGCTGATCTGCTCGACCTTGTCGGTCTGCCCGGCATGGGCGCGCAGGTAGTGGTTGAGCAGTTGCTGGTGGAAGCGTTCGGCCTGTTTGCGGGTATCGAGGAACAGGCAATGCTGCGCCGCGCCCTGGGTGCCGAAATCGTTGGTGGTGCTGCCGACGGAAATCACCAGCGAGTCATAAGGCACTTCGCGGGCGGGTACCAGCTCCAGACCGGCTTCGTCATAAGTGGCCGCGAGCTGGATTTTCTTGCTCGCGCGATCAAGCCCGCTCATGCGTCCCAGCTGGAACTCGAAGTGGTTCCATTTGGCCTGGGCCACATAGTTGAGTTCGTCTTCGGAAGAGTTCAGCGACCCGGCCGCCACTTCGTGCAACAGCGGTTTCCAGATGTGGGTCAGGTTCGCGTCGACCAGCATCACGCTGGCTGTGCCGCGCTTGCCCAGAGTCTTACCCAGGCGGGTAGCCAACTCCAGACCGCCGGCGCCGCCGCCGACAATAACAATACGATGGGACATGGGGATAACTCGCAAGGCTAAAGGAAATCGGTGCAATTACCCGAGCGAGCGCAAGGCAGCTCATAGCGTCAGGTAACTGATAAGTCGGCTCAACAGGCCCAGACCAATGGTCACTGCCAGTACCAGCACAAGGAGCATCCACGGCCGGAAAGGTCGGCGCTCGACTTGGTGCTGGGACAGTTGCAGGTACTCTTCGACATGCTTCTGGTCGTCGGGGTTCAGGCGGCTGGTCATATCGGGCCTCGTCAGGGGTAGACGTTGCTAAATGTGATGAAGCTACAACGGGCGTTATCCCGCGATGAACGGAGCATAGCCGCTCTCGGTCAGTGGCAAGACGCTCAGGGTATCGTCCAGGCGAATGATTCCACTTTGTAACACCCGGGCTGTGATTCCGCCATGTCCACGCACGGCTTGAAAGGTCCCCGGCCCAAGGTTGTTCTCCAGACGCGCGCAAGGCTGGCACCAACCGGTGGTTTCGAAAATCGCCTGGCCGATGCGAAAGCGCCGGCCCTTGAGGCTGAACAGGTTGATGCCACTGATAACGAGATTGCGCCGCACCTCTTCAGGCTTGATCGGCTGATCGTCCGGGCGGCCCATCAGCGAATGGATCACCGCCAGGTGTTCCCACTGAATCAGCGTCACCTGCCGCGCGTTGCGTACACCGGGCCGGGCGCGGTCACCGGTCAAGCCGGCTTCAAGCCGCGCTTCCACGGCGTCCAGTTCGATCATCGGCGCGTGACGCTCCGGGCGCACGCCAATCCAGCGAACGCGGCCGGTTTGCGGGACATGGGCAATCAATTCCTGCAATGGACTCACAGGCTGATCCCGACATCGAAAACAATGCTGCGTCCCAGGTTGCTGCGCAGGAAGTCCGGTGCATCCGGGTGAGCGAACAGCACGCGGGCGAAGGTCGGGCCAACCAGAGACAACGAACGCCAGCCCTGGCGCAAGTATTCGGTGGGCGGCGGGAAGTGGCTGTTGAGGTCCAGCACTTCGCGCTTGAGGCTGGCGAAAGCGATGATGTCCAGTTCGCCCAGGTCCATGCCGCGCTCTTTGTAGTTGTGCGCCTTTTTGCGCAAGGTCGGTGCCAAACGGAGCAAGAACTCGTTGGCGGGGATGCGTCGCGGCTTGGCTTCGCGCCGTACCAGTTGGCTCAGCGAGAACGCGCTGCGTCGGCGTTGCAATTCGTCTCGCCATTCATCATTGAGGCGCCGGCCCTCGTCGAGCACGAAGAACACCTCGAAACTGGCGTCGCGAAACAGCACGTCCGGCGGCTCCCCGGCCGGGGCGAATTCGTCGGCGCGATAAGGAATGTTCAGCCCTTGCAGCAGGCGTTGGCAGACCCAACGCTCACGCTCCCATTTGCGGGCATTGGACAGGAACGCGTTGGCTTGCTCGGCCGCGATGGTCAGCAGGCGTAAGTAATCTGAGTCATCCATAGGCCCAAGCTTAGCGTTCAATTGCGATCACAAAGAAGACAGTTTATCGGAGAGGGCCAATTCCCTCCGTTCCCATGCCCGTTCAGGGCCCTGCACAAAACGGATAGTGGTCTGCGCATTGCGGATATTGACCCGCGCCGGGTGGCTCTACCCTCGGCTGTACGGACGTAAGCCGTGATACCCACGCTCAAAAAAACAACAACAAGAGATTAATGCCATGCGCAAGATCGACGTACATGAGGTTATCGACAACGCTCGTTTCAACCGCTTTCACTGGATGGTGCTGTTCTGGTGTGCCTTGATCATCATCTTCGACGGTTACGATCTGGTGATCTACGGCGTGGTCTTGCCGATGTTGATGAAGGAGTGGGGGCTCAGCCCTCTGCAAGCCGGTGCATTGGGCAGTTATGCACTGTTCGGCATGATGTTCGGCGCGCTGTTCTTCGGGCCGCTGTCGGACAGGATCGGCCGCAAGAAAGCCATCACCATTTGCGTGATGCTCTTCAGCGGTTTCACCGTGCTCAACGGTTTCGCCCGCAACCCCACCGAGTTCGGGTTGTGTCGCTTCATTGCCGGGCTCGGCATTGGCGGCGTGATGCCTAACGTCGTGGCGCTGATGAACGAATACGCGCCGAAAAAAATCCGCAGCACGCTGGTGGCGATCATGTTCAGTGGTTACTCGGTGGGCGGCATGTTGTCCGCCGGGCTGGGCATTGTGCTGATCCCGAGTTTCGGCTGGCAGTCGGTGTTTTACGTGGCGGTCCTGCCACTGTTGCTGTTGCCGCTGATCATGTACTTCTTGCCCGAATCGGTGGGCTTCATGTTGCGTCAGGGGCGCGATGAAGAGGCGCGCAACATTCTCCAGCGCATCGACCCGGCCTACGTCGCGCAAACCGCCGATCAGTTGCACATGGCCGAAGTGAAAGGCACGGGCACCCCGGTGTTGCAGTTGTTCCGTGAAGGCCGTGCGCTGCGCACGCTGATGTTGTGGCTGGCGTTTTTCTGCTGCCTGCTGATGGTGTACGCGCTGAGTTCCTGGTTGCCGAAACTGATGGCCAACGCCGGTTACAGCCTCGGTTCGAGCCTGTCGTTCCTACTGGTGTTGAACTTCGGGGCGATCTTCGGCGCGGTCGGCGGCGGGGTGTTGGGCGACAAGCTCAATCTGCCGAAAGTGCTGGCGGTGTTTTTCGCGATGGCGGCGGTGTCGATCACGCTGTTGGGTTTCAACAGTCCGATGCCAGTGTTGTACCTGCTGATCGCCATTGCCGGCGCTACCACCATTGGCTCGCAGATTCTGTTGTACGCCTGTGCCGCGCAGTTCTACTCCATGACCATTCGTTCGACCGGTCTTGGCTGGGCCTCGGGCATCGGGCGCAACGGGGCCATCGTCGGTCCGTTGCTGGGCGGTGCCTTGCTCGGGATCAGCCTGCCGCTGCAACTGAACTTCATGGCGTTTGCCTTGCCCGGTGCGGTGGCGGCCCTGGCCATGACCGTGTTCGCCATCAGCAGCCGGCGTAGCGCCTCCAGCGTCAGCCCGGCGCTGTCAGCGACTGGTGCCTGAACCATGAAAGGGTTCTTCCAGGACTTCTCGCTGTCAGCCGCCGTGGCTGGATTCATCGCCACGGTGATTTCCTATGCCGGCCCGCTGGTGATTATTTTTCAGGCGGCGGAGGCGGCGCATCTTTCGCGGGAAGTGCTGTCGTCCTGGATCTGGGCGATCTCCATTGGCAGCGCTGTGTTGGGCATCGGTTTGAGCCTGCGCTACCGCGTTCCGGTGATCATCGCCTGGTCGGCGCCGGGCTCGGCGTTGCTGGTGGCTCTATTGCCGGACATCTCCATGGCAGAGGCCGTGGGGGCTTATCTGGTCAGCAGCCTGATCATTTTCGTGGTCGGCATTTCGGGGGCTTTCGACCGGATCATCAGCAAGCTACCCGGCGCCATCGCTGCGGCGATGCTGGCGGGGATCCTGTTCAGTTTCGGCACCGGGTTGTTCGTGTCGATGCAGCACAAGCCGCTGCTGGTGTTGGCGATGTTTGCCACGTACCTGATCTGCAAGCGGGTGATGCCGCGGTACGCGGTGATGATGGTGTTGCTGACGGGGTGTTCGATAGCCGCGTTCACCGGTGATCTGCACCGTGAAGCGCTGGTGATCGGCCTGGCCACACCGGTGTGGATCACGCCTGAGTTCAGCCTGGCCGCGATCCTGAACATCGCCTTGCCGCTGGTGATGGTGGCGCTGACCGGTCAGTTCGTGCCCGGTATGGCGGTGCTGCGCGCCAGCGGTTACTCGACACCCGCGAGCCCGATCATTGCCAGCAGCGCGCTGGCCACGGCGTTGCTGGCGCCGTTCGGCTGCCACGGGCTGAACCTGGCGGCGATCACTGCCGCGATCTGTACCGGTCGCGAATCCCATGAAGATCCACGCAAACGCTACGTCGCCGGGGTTGTCGGCGGCCTGTGTTACCTGTTGTTCGGGATCTTCGGCGCCACCCTGGTTTCGCTGTTTTCGGCGTTTCCCAAAGAGCTGATCGCAGCACTGGCCGGGTTGGCATTGTTCGCTGCCATTGCCGGTGCGTTAACCGGTGCGATGGCGGTGCCGAACGATCGTGAAGCCGCGTTGGTGACTTTCCTGGTCACGGCGTCGGGCATGTCGTTGTTCGGTTTGTCCGCCGCGTTCTGGGGGCTGATTTTCGGCATGGTCACCCATGTGCTGTTAAACGCCCGCCGGCCTGTTCCCCTTCGCAAATCCACTGCAACTGACGTTGTTCAACCTGTCGATCAATAACAATAAGAGAAAGACAATGAAGCAGAATCTCCCAACAACCGGTTCGTTGTTGTCCCTGGCTGTCGTCTCGGGTTTTTCCGCGAGCGCGATCGCCGCGGAAAAAGGCTTTATCGAAGACACCACCGCGACCTTGCAGGCGCGCAATTATTACTTCAGTCGCGACTTTTCCGACATCGTCGGTGCCAACCAGCAATCGAAGGCTGAAGAGTGGGCGCAAGGCTTCATTCTCAACGTGAAGTCCGGTTACACCCAGGGCACCGTCGGGTTTGGTGTGGACGTCATCGGCTTGCTCGGCCTCAAGCTCGACAGCGCCCCGGACCGGACCAATACGGGCTTGTTGCCGGTGCAGGACGACGGCCGCGCGCCGAACAATTACAGCCGTCTGGAAGGCGCGCTGAAAATGCGCTACTCGAAAACCGAGCTGAAGGTCGGCGAGTTGCAGCCCAATCTGCCGGTGTTGGCCTTCAGCGATATTCGCCTTTTACCGCCGAGTTATCAGGGCGCAAGCATCACCTCGAACGAGATCAATGGCCTGACCTTGCAGGGTGGTCACTTGAGCTCCACTAGCCTGCGCAACGAAGCCGGTGACGAAAAAATGCAAGCAATGCTCGGCCATGTGCCGCAGCGCCAGGTCAGCAGTGACGGTTTCAATTTTGCCGGCGCTGATTATGCCTTCAACGACAAGCGTAGCTCGGTCAGCGCCTGGTTCGGGCAACTGGAAGATATCTACAACCAGCGCTTTTTGGGTTTAAAGCACAGTGAACCGATGGGCGACTGGGTCCTTGGCGCCAACCTCGGTTACTACGACTCGCGCGAGGACGGCAAAAAACTGCTGGGTAACATCGACAACCAGGCGTTCTTCTCGTTGCTGTCAGCCAAGCGTGGCGGCCATACGTTCTACGTTGGCTATCAGGGCATGTTCGGTGACAGCGCATTCCCACGGGTGTTTGCCAACATCTCGCCACTGGGCAACGAGGTGCCGACCTACGAGTTCGCCTACACCGATGAGCGTTCCTGGCAGGCGCGCTATGACTACGATTTTGCGGCGCTCGGCGTACCGGGGCTGACCAGCACTGTGCGCTACATCAGCGGCAACAATGTCGATACTGGCAAGGGCTATGAAGGCAAGGATCGCGAGCGCGACCTGGACATCGGCTATGTGCTGCAGAGTGGCAGCCTAAAGGGTTTGGGTATTCGGGTGCGCAATGCCATGGCGCGTTCCAACTACCGCAGTGACATCGACGAGAATCGACTGATCCTCAGTTACACGTGGACCTTGCTATGAGCCATTGATCACAGGTTGCTGGTGCAATCACCCATGACGTTGTAAGTCACGCGGTGGGCCTGGCCCTGATGATCGATGTATTCCATGGTCGCCGGTACAACCCCGCACGCGTTCGCGGTGTCCGACACCGAAACCACTTTGGCGATGTCCAGAGGCTGCGCGGGGTTGTATTCGACGGCGGCAGGTTCGTTGCCTGCGGCCATGGCCGAGGTGGCGATGACGGTCAGTAACAGGCTGATCAGGGTTTTCATGTTGGCGGCTCCGTGTCGGTTTTGATACTTGAATTTTAGTCTTTGCCACCCACGGATAAAGGGGCGAACGGCAGATGCAGCCTTACATGAAACGTAACAATCGCCCGCCGCGCGCGAGGCCGGTACTGAGCGATCCACGGCATTGGGCCTGAAGTCGAAGGGTGGGCGAGCAGCGGTGTAGACTGAGTGCCTGTTGTTCTTCACCTGGGAGGCGCGCGTTGCCATGATCGGTGCCGAGTTGCTGTCATCGCAAACCCTTGCGGTCGGCTGGCTGATCTATGTGCCGGTGTTGATCTGGGCGATCTGTCGTGCGCCATGGGTTGAACTGTTCACTGACAGCCGTCGCCAGCATTTGCTGTTCGGGACGGTGTTTGCGTTGTTTCTGTTGTGGCTCGTACGACGGGATTTCGATACCGGCGTGTCTTATCACTTCATCGGCATGACCGCGGTGACGTTGCTGCTGGACTGGCCGCTGGCGCTCGTCGGCGGGCTGGTGGCGCAAATGGGGCTGGTGCTGCTCGGGCGTCAGGACCTCGCCGCTGTCGGGGTCAACGGCGCATTGCTGATTGCATTGCCGGTGCTGGTGACCGAGTGCTGTGCGATCCTCGTCGAGCGCGCGCAGCCGCGTAATCCCTTTGTGTATATCTTCGTGTCGGGTTTCTTTGCCGCCGCGCTGTCGGCGTTGCTGTGCCTGCTGCTGGCGCTGTGGTTGCTGTGGTTCGACGAGCGCTTCGCCATGCCGTACTGGCTGGAAGATTTTGTCGGTTACCTGTGGCTGATCATTTTCCCGGAGGCATTCATCAACGGCATGATCGTCAGTGCGCTGGTGGTGTTTAGCCCGGAATGGCTGGAGACCTTCAACCGCACGCGCTATTTGTCGGCGCCGTGGAAGGACGACGATCCCAAGCCTTGATGGCCTTAAGGCCCGGGATCGTCGATGCGATGGCTCAGTGGCGCGGATCGAAGTCGCCGCTGAACAGCTCGTCTTCGGCATCCGGCGCTACCGGGATCTTGTGCTCTTCCGACGCCCAGGCGCCGAGGTCGATCAGTTTGCATCGGTCCGAGCAGAACGGCCGGAATTTACTCTCGGCACTCCACTCGACAGGGGCGCCGCAGGTCGGGCATTCAACGGTTGGGATCTGGCTCATGACTGGCCTCCACGCAATGTCAGGTAAAAGTGATGCAGGCGTTCGACCTCGCTGTGCAGCCAGCCGAGGTCGCGGTCATTGACCACCACATCGTCGGCATGGCTGATGCGATCCTGACGGCTGGACTGGGCCTTGAGAATCGCCTGGACCTGCTGTTCGCTGGTCTGGTCGCGCTGCAAGGTTCGTTCGATCTGTAGCTGTTCAGGGGCATCGATGACCAATACCCGCTGGGTCATCGTGTACTGGCCGGATTCGATCAGCAACGGTGAAACCAGGATCGCATACGGTGATTTTGCCAGCGCCAGGTGATGGGCAATCTCCTCGCCGATCAGCGGATGCAGCAAGGCTTCCAGCCAGCGGCGTTCATCCGGCACTTCGAAGATCAGTGTGCGCAACGCAGCGCGATCCAGTTGCCCGTCCGTCTGCAATACGCCAGGGCCGAAGTGTTCGGCAATCTTTGCCAGCGCCGGCCGGCCCGGCTCCACCACCCAGCGTGCGGCGTGATCGGCATCGACCGCGTGCACACCCAGGTCGATGAAATGCTGGGCAGCCGCGCTTTTGCCGCTGCCGATGCCGCCGGTCAGGCCGAGAATCCAGGGTTTTTCCACAGGGGTATTCATTTCAAACCGACAAACTGCCAATAGAAGTCGGTTATTTGACCACCCCAGAGCAAGGCAATCCAGCCGGCAATTGCCAGATAGGGGCCGAAGGGGATCGGCGTCGATGTTTTGGCGTTGCGCAAGCGCAGACAAATCACACCAATCACCGCCCCCACCAAGGATGACAAAAGGATCGTCAGGGGCAGAATCTGCCAGCCGCCCCAGGCACCAAACATCGCCAACAATTTGAAATCACCATGACCCATGCCCTCCTTGCCGGTGATCAGCTTGAACAACCAGAACACCGACCACAGCGTCATGTAGCCGGCCACGGCGCCCCACACCGCGTCCGGTAACGGCACGAACAGACCGAGACTGTTGACGATCAACCCCAGCCACAGCAGTGGCAGCACCAGCACGTCTGGCAACAATTGGTGCTCGGCGTCGATCAGGCTCATGGCCAACAGACCCCAGCTCAGCAGCAATGTCATGCACGCTTGCCAGCCGAAGCCGAAATGCCAGGCAATGAAAGCCGACCCCAGGCCGCAGGCCAGTTCGACCAGCGGATAACGCTTGCTGATCGGTGCTGCGCAGCCTGAACAGCGGCCGCGCAGGAACAGAAAACTGAGCACCGGAATATTTTCCCACGGGCGTATTCGGTGGCTGCAATGGGGGCATTGGGAGTGGGGTAGAAACAGATTGAAGGTCGGCAGCGTTGATTCGCGGGGCTGCCCGAGGATTTCATGGGCCTGCACACGCCATTCACGCTCGAGCATTTTCGGCAGGCGCCAGACCAGCACGTTTAGGAAGCTGCCGACCAGCAAGCCGATCACACCGGCGATCAGAACGAACGCCAGCGGGTACTGAATCAGTATTTCGTTCAAGGGCATGTCAGATCGCTGAGCCGAGTTGGAAGATGGGCAGGTACATGGCAACCACCAATCCGCCGACGATAACACCCAGCACCACCATGATGAACGGTTCCATCAGGCTGGTCAGGTTATCGACCATGTTGTCGACCTCGTCCTCGTAGAATCCGGCGACCTTGTCGAGCATGTCATCCAGCGCGCCGGACTCTTCGCCAATGGCGGTCATCTGAGTCGCCATGTTCGGGAAAATGCCGGATGTGCGCATGGAAAAATTCAGCTGCATGCCCGTCGACACGTCTTGCTTGATGCGCAGCACGGCCCGTTTGAACACGATGTTGCCGGTCGCGCCGGCCACTGACTCCAGGGCTTCCACCAACGGCACGCCGGCCGCGAAGGTGGTCGACAAGGTACGGGCAAATCGGGCCACGGCGGACTTGTACATCAAGGTGCCCACCAGCGGCAGCTTCAGCAGCCAGGCGTCCGTGCGGTCGCGAAAACCCTGTGAGGTCCTGAAGGCGTGGCGCACCCCGAAAATCGCCACGAGCAGCAAGCCGAGCATGAGCCACCACCAGTCCTGCATGAACCGCGAAAGGCCAATCACCATCACCGTGAACGCGGGCAGTTCGGCGCCAAACCCTTCGAACACCGACTGAAACTGTGGCACCACTTTGACCAGTAGGATCCCCGTTACAATCATCGCGACGAACACCACTACCAGCGGATACGTCATGGCTTTCTTGATCTTGGCCTTGAGGCTTTCGCTCTTTTCCTTGTAGGTCGCCACCCGCTCCAGCAGCGTATCCAGCGCTCCGGCCTGCTCGCCGGCGTCCACCAGGTTGCAGTAGAGCTCATCGAAATATTGCGGTTTTTTGCGCAGGGCGGCGGCGAAGCTGTTGCCTGCCGCGACTTCCTGTTTCACCTCGTCCACCAGCTTGCGCATCGCCGGGTTGTCGAAGCCTTCGCCGATGATGTCGAACGATTGCAGGAGCGGCACGCCCGCTTTCATCATCGTCGCCATTTGCCGGGTGAACAGGGCGATATCGTGGGCCTTGATGCGTTTGCCCATGTCGAAAATCGACGTGGTTTTCCTGCGCACCTTGCCGGGGTTGATGCCTTGCTTGCGCAGTTGTGCCTTGACCAGCGCGGGGTTCTGCCCACTCAACTCGCCGCTGATTTTCGTGCCTTTGCGGTCTGTGCCTTCCCAGGCATACACGCTGATTTTCGCTGCCTTGACTGCCATGTTCAGTCCTTGGTGACCCGGTTGATTTCTTCCAGGCTGGTGATGCCCTGCATGGCTTTGAGCAGCCCTGAGGTGCGCAGGTCGTTAAAACCGTCCTTACGCATCTGGTCGTCGATTTGCAGTGCGTTGCCTTCAGCCATGATCAGCCGTTGCAGGTCCGCCGTGTTCCTCACCACTTCATAAATCCCCACTCGCCCCTTGTAACCGCTGTTGCAGTGATCGCAACCGACCGGTCCATAGATCGTGAAGGTGCCGATGCGTTCCTCGGGAAAACCTTCCTTGAGCAACGTTTCGCGGGGAATCTCCACCGGCACGCGGCAATGGCTGCACAGTTTGCGCGCCAGTCGCTGTGCGATGATCAGGCTGACGGAGGTGGCGATATTGAAACCCTGGATGCCCATGTTGTGCAGGCGGGTCAGGGTTTGCGCGGCACTGTTGGTGTGCAGGGTCGACAGCACCAGATGCCCGGTCTGCGCCGCCTTGATGGCGATTTCGGCGGTTTCGAGGTCGCGGATTTCACCGACCATGATCACGTCCGGGTCCTGACGCAGGAATGATCGAAGCGCCTGGGCGAAATCCATGCCCTGCTTGGGATTGACGTTGACCTGGTTGATACCCTCCATGTTGATTTCTACCGGGTCTTCGGCGGTCGAAATATTGATGTCCACGGTATTGAGGATGTTTAGCCCGGTGTACAGCGAAACCGTTTTGCCCGAGCCGGTAGGGCCGGTCACCAGAATCATGCCTTGCGGCTGTTTCAGCGCTGCCATGTACAGGTCTTTCTGGTCGGGCTCGTAACCGAGGGCATCGATGCCCATTTGCGCGCTGGTCGGATCGAGAATCCGGATCACCACTTTCTCGCCCCACAGGGTCGGCAGGGTGTTGACCCGGAAGTCGATGGATTTGCTTTTGGACAGGCGCATCTTGATTCGGCCGTCCTGAGGCTTGCGGCGTTCGGAGATGTCGAGGCTGGCCATGACTTTCAGTCGCGCTGCAATGCGGTTGGCCAATTGGATCGGCGGTTTGGCAACCTCATGCAGCACGCCGTCGGTGCGCATTCGCACGCGGTAGTTTTTTTCGTACGGTTCGAAATGCACATCCGAAGAGCCGCCTCTGATCGCGTCGAGCAGCATCTTGTGGACGAAGCGCACCACCGGCGCGTCATCGGCTTCCTGACCGACGATGGCGTCCTGGCGCTTGTCATCGGTGGTCTCGATGTCCAGGCCGTCGAGGTCAACGTCGGCCATGTCTTCCAGGCCTGTGCCATGGCTGTCGAAGAACTTCTCGATGGCGTCGCTGAGCTTGTCGTCCTCGACCAGAATCGCTTCGGTCGTCAGCCCGGTGCTGAACTGGATGTCGTTGATGGCTTGGTGGTTGGTCGGATCGGAAACCCCTACGAACAACTTGTTGCCACGGCGCCAAAGGGGCAAGGCGTGATGCTGACGGACCAGCTTCTCGCTGACCAGGCCCTTGGGCTGGATGTCCTTGTCCAGGGCGTGTAAGTCCATCAGGGCCATGCCGAAGTGTTCCGAGGCGATTTCGGCGACCTGGCGGCTTTTCACCAGTTTGTTCTGCACCAGGTAACTGACCAGGGACATACGGTTGCGTTGGGCTTGTTGATACGCCTGTTGCGCGCTTTTGTCAGTGAGCAGCTCGGCCAGGATCAACTGCTTGGCCAGACCGCTGAGGGCGATGTCGTTCATTGGGATACCGGACGCAGACAATTCAAGACTTATAGCCTAGTCAAGCAAGGGAACCAAACCAGCGGCGGTGAGGTGACAAAAAGTGTCAGATAGTGCGGATCCTGGGAGTAGGAAACGTCTTGCGGGCAGGCTAATCCCTCGCGAACAGGGTGCGTGGGGCTTGGCATGGGCTGTGCTGCGACAGGTTCAGATCATGAGATTTCGACTCATGCACGGAGGCTGTCTATGAAGACTCAAAAAGGTTTTACCCTCATCGAGCTGCTGATCGTGGTGGCGATCATCGGCATTCTCGCGACGTTTGCCATTCCGGCTTACTCCAAGTACCAGGCGCGGGCCAAGGTCACGGCGGGGCTGGCGGAGATTTCGGCGTTGAAGGTTTCGTTTGAGGACCTCATGAATTCCGGCACCGCAGAGCCAACCACTCTGACCGGAGCAGGAACGACCACGCAAAATTGCGCAATTGCCGTCACGGGCACCGTAGCGTCCGGGGCTGGCACCATTGTCTGCACCTTGCAAAAAGCGCCAGCGCCTGTCGCCGGCAAGACAATCACCCTTTCCCGTAGTGCAACGGCAGGTTGGTCATGCGCGACCGGCGTAACCGCCGAATACGCTCCGCCCGGCTGTACGGCGGCCGCCAGCTGATCAACCAGTTGCGACATACAAAGGTGCCCCGTCGAGAGAACGGGGTATTTTTTTGGCCCTCTCCATGCTCATGCATGGACTCTATCCACCCCTGCCGAGCATCACTACATCCAGGCAAAATACGGTGTACGTCAAGCAACACTCATTGAGTACGTAAGACGGTTCCTAGGACTGTTCTGATTTACATTTTGAACATTAAATCTGTTTTTTAACTCGGCCCCAGCATCTACGCACCCACACGCCTTTCATCCGCTAAAAAACCATACAGTGCCACCACATCGCCACGATTGTGCCGTTGAATTTGCGCCCGCTAACGTCCACGCCACCATGTTCAGTCAGCGATCATCACCTCGGGGCGTAACAAGTGGATCTGGAGGATGGTTGAGCCGTCTCGTATCAACGAATTGCATCGACACGGATGCCAACTTGAAAAAACCGAGAATCAAGTACGCCGATGACACGTCGGTCATGAGCCGGCTGGAGCAATACGAACCGACTATTGAAGTCTCTCAGTAAAAGGACACTGCTCCTCTGTGGATCAGCAAGAGGAGCATGATTTCAAAAGGATATGGAAAGCATGAGCTATACGGACACAGTGATCGCCACCGATACGAGTCGTTTGCTGCCGAATAGATTCACGGATCGCAACATTGCTGTGCCGCGAGACCTGCCAGGCGTGGTGATTTTCCTGCACGGCGTGAATGACCCCGGGGCGTCTTATGAGTCGGTGGAGACTGGGTTATGCCAGGGGGTGAATGAGCGGCTGGATCGGCGGGATCTGAAGGCGGGGCGGTATGGGGCTAAATTTCAAGAAGCTCGGAAGTTACCGATAGATGAGTTACAGGAATGGCAGATCGACACTCTCGACGATCCTGACACTTATCTGTATCAGCGCGACACCGACGATCCCAAAACCCGCAGCCTGATGATCCCCTTCTACTGGGGCTATCGGGCCGCTCCGGAGCACGTCAAGCGTGATGACGCCGGCGATCCGTTCCGGATGCGCAACCAGTTTCAGGATATCCACGGCAACCGCCTGGATCGCCACTTCGCCAAGGCCGGCGGTTTTTTCGTCAACGCCACCAATAACCTGGCAGAGATGTATGGCGAAGGGTTCAAGCCCAACTGGAAAACCGCCACCGTCGAACGGGCGAGCCCGAACAATTACCTGCTCTTCGCCAATGCACCGCTACGGCATTACTTTGTGTTCGCCGCTCATCGTCTCGCGATGCTGGTCCGTGAGATTCGCCGGGTATCACCTGATGAAACCATCAGCATCATGGGCCATAGCCAGGGCACCTTGATTGCGTTGTTGGCGCAGGCCCTGTTGATGGACAAAGGCGAGCGCTGCGCCGACACCTTGATTCTCGTGGATTCGCCCTACAGTGTGCTGCCCAAGGTCACCCCCAAAGACCATGACACCCTCGCCACGCTGATCCGGATCGTCAGCGCGGTGACGCAAACCCCTCATGCGCAGCCACCGTTGTCCGCGCTCAGGGATATCAAGACCTATGGCGGTCGCAGCGGCCCTCGCTGGTCGCCGACGCAAGGCTCGCGGCCCGATAAAATCGGCAACCACACGGTGTTTCCCGAGCGTGACAATCGCGGCAAGGTGTACGTGTATTTTTGCCCTGACGACACCACCGTGGCGCTGGCTGATGTGCAAGGCATCGGCACTTACGGTGTGCCCGATGCCACGCCCGATGGGCGCCCGGCGATGATGGCCCTGCAATCGATGGGCTTTTATCAACGGCTGTGGACCAAGCGCCAGCGTGACGGCGAGCCGGTGCTGGTGGGTAAACCGCCGCAACCAGAATTCATTCGCGCGCCGGGCGAGCACCGTTACCCGGGCGCGTCCATGCTCATCGGCGTGGCTTCGCAAGCGCCGATCACCAAGGGGCAGGAACGCCTGATCAATGCCGAGGCCCTGACCCCGCCCCATGCGCCGCAGATGTTTGGCGGTGAAGCCATCCAGGGCAGCCCGACCACTGCCGGCCTGGACAAACCCGATGAAGTTGCCAAAAGCATCGCCCTGGGCAAAGACGCCGCGACCTTTTTGTGGGTCAGGATGCCCGCCGAATATGATGCGCCCAACACCACGCAGCAGGAAGCGCTGGCGCGGTTTAACGGATTATCCGAAGACCCGGAGGACCACACCCGCGCCGTCCGCAAAGGCGCGGCCCGCACTCGCACCAGTTCTTTTCACGAGCGTGAGGAAACCCCGCGTGAAGCCCGGGCGCGCATGGAGCGTGACCAACGTGAATGGGGGGCCAATTCCTATCACTCGGCGATCCTGCGCAGCCCGGAAAACCAGCGTTGGGTGACGGCGATGGACATTGCCATTGGCCAGGCTCATTGCCTTGATGACCCGCGGATGCGTGAGGTGTTGGTGGCGATTGCGGATTGGAAGATGGATGAAGAGCAGTTTTTGAATACTAAAGGCTTATCAGGCTGGTCGCGTCTTAGTGCAGAGGCTCAAGCATTGGTGACAGCCAGTTACTTGTATTACCAGGAGGGAGAGTTTCCGCCCTCGGCTTTGGTCTCGCTAACACCGCCCTCTCTGCTTGCTGGCGCCTCAAAAAAAGGAGGGGCCTTGTGAGGGATGCTCAACACCAACCCCGGACTTTACCGAAACTCAAACCCTACCTCTGGATCGCCGGAATATTGCTGATTTTTTGGCTCGGCTTCGTCTGGCTTGTCCAAATCAAGGCACAGGAATTCAACATGGAATTGCGTGACATCAATCCGGTGATGCGCTGGGGTATCGCCGCTATTTTGGGGACCTTGCTGCTGATCTTCAGCGTTCACTGGTGGGACAAAGCCGTGGCCAGTGAAAAAGCGGGGCTCGCGGCTTACAAAGCCAATGCCTTAGCGCAAATCGCCGAGCAGAAAGCTACACAACTACGCACTTACTCGTTGGAAATACGAGGCGTTGGGCTTGGGATTCATCAGGACCATCAATCTGAGATCTGGCAATTCATCAAGAAAAAAAACGATAACTTTGCTTCGATTTATTCACGAGATCCCAAGGATTATAAGGCGTCACTAAGATCCAGACAAAACTCCAGAGATATCAAAGTCCGCGTTGCCTTCAAACATTCGGCGGGCGAATCAGTAGCATATTGGCCGATTCCGGTGTTTGCGCTAGGTCCACCAGACCCCTATGAGAAAGGCTATCGTGCCGCCGGGCTGATCAACACAGGCCGTAATAAGGCGACCCTGGGAGCTACCCTGTTTCTCTGGCAGGACGATGAAAGTACCACCCATGCGCAAGGCATGATCGAGCGACTGTTCCGGTTTTTTGATGACAATCCTCAAGTGCCCCAAGCGTTGATCGCGAGCCGGGACGGTGATGTGACACGAGATGTCTATCGCAAACCCGGCATGCCAGGATTGCAGAACGGCCAAGTCGTCCCCACGGTGTACGAGAGCATGGCCGGGTTGCTGGTCACCCGCTCGGATCGGGTGGATCGGTATATTCGTCGTTATGCCACGCACGAGCCAGAGGACAATCAGAACAAAAATTCTGATCTGGGCAAACTCTGGGCGTTTTACTGGCAACAGCCACCCAAGTTCAGGAAAGTCTATGAGGAGGCAGAGCGAGCCAAAGGCGCTGAAGACCCCTTAGCCCCCGGCACCATGTCCACCGCCTACTGGCAATCCCAACTCCCCACCCTCTGGCAAACCATCAGCAACCTCGGACCGGGAGAATTCCAACCCTCGCCATGGCTACCCATCCGCTGGGCCCAGCATCAGGTCAAAGAGTTCGACGCCGCGCCGGTGCTGGGTTACTTGCATCGCCCGATCAAGGTCTCGATGCAGGATGAAAACGGCAAACGGCTCAAACCGGCATTGCAGGCCAAGGCACTGCAAGCCGGCTGGTTACGGGCGCTGGATACCCTGCCCGAAGGGCATAAGCCGGTCCGCGTGTTCTACGACACCACCGACAATCAAGAGGCTGAAATCGCCCTGACCCTTGCCTTGCACGCCCTGAATACCGACGGCCACGGCCTTGAACTGGGAAATGTCGACGAGGGATACAACATCGGGCGGCGCCTGGGGAATACCGGGGTCAGCAGTGCGCTGGTGGAGATCAACCTGGCGACCATTGCCAGCTATCTGGACGGTGGAGTCAGTGCCGTGGTTTACGCCGGTGCAGATGGCAGCCTGACGGTACAAATGATCCGCCCGCCGGACGCGGCGCGCATCGCGAAAAACCGCGCGAACCGTGGTGCCGACCCGTTCAAGTTCGGATCCCCTAACGGCGGCGCACCCAGACCATGAGCCATTCTGTTGTGTGGGGATGACACCAGCCGCGCTGGCGCTCAGGATGTGCGGGCAAGTTAGGATGTGCGGGCAAGTTAGGTCGGCGCCGTTGCGATCAATCAGGATCGCCACGGACTTCTTGTATCTTTTTTCTTTCAACGAAATACAGTTTTTGCCCTATTCCCAAGTAAGCAAATGAAAAGTCTCAACAATTCATGGCCTTAGGCCTGCGTAAAAACCCGCAACTTGCATGTAGATAAAGTTCAACTCATGCATTTTGCACGAATCCGGAAAATGCACGATTTATTAAGTGTTTGATTTATAACGAATAATTACCTGTCTCAAAGTTGGCACAGCGTTCGCAATATCTCTGGTAACCCTGCTGACAAGAACCCAGCAGACTTTCCAGAAAAACAGGAGTTACTCGTATGAAGAAGTTCGCTATCACTGCCGCTGCTGCTACCGCGCTGACCCTGACCATGGCCAACGCCGCATTCGCCCAGACCACCCAGGCTACCCAGTCGCCAATGGTGCTGGCCGCCGGTGAAGTAACTGAAGCGAAAGAAGCTACTTCCGATACCTGGATCACTACCAAAGTCAAAGCCGACCTGGTCACCGAAAAAGGTATCCCAGGTACCGATATCAAAGTTGAAACCAACAAAGGCGTTGTATCCCTGTCGTCCACCGTTGCGGTAACCGACGCTCAGAAAACCACCGCCGTGGCGATCGCCAAGAAAATCAAAGGCGTCAAAGCGGTCTCCGCTGACGGCCTGAAAGCCGAGTAAGGCAAGGCTTCTCGCCTGGACCGGGAGAAGATGCGATAGACGGGCCGAGCCATACGTCTATCGCCTCTTGAGTGTTCATGCGAACGGCCACAAGGATGTGGCCATTACAGGCCCCGGCATTCGTGTCGGGGCCTGTTATATTTGCAAAGCAAAAGATCGCAGCCTTCGGCAGCTCCTGCATGGAATGAGTAAACCTGTAGGCGCTGCCGAAGGCTGCGATCTTTTGAGTTTTAATTACCGCGCTTGCTGGTGATCTGCACCAAGCGGTTCCCTTCAAAGCGCAGGTACTGATACATCCCGCTCTTCGGCCCGTAAGTCCATTCCTCGACCTGGAACTCTTCCCGTCGATTGGCGCTGCGTTTGTAACCCAGCGGATCGCGGCTGACCGGTTCGCCGCATTTTTGCAGTACTTCACTCGACCGGTCGCCAACGCTGATCAATTGACTGCCACAACGCAAGGTGTCCGCTGCCGAGGCCTGGCTCGCAGCTGTTGCCAGAGCCAGTGCCAGCAGCCGTCGATGACCTATCACTCGGCGTCCAGATGCATCGGCGTGACGACCTTGCCGTCTTTTTCCGCTTCACCCAACTGCGCATCGATGAAGTAAACGCGATCATCGGCCAGCTGGCCCTTGTCGACTAGATAGTCCTTGATGGTGCTGGCACGATCCTGACCCAATTCACGCAACAGGACTTCGCTGGAACTCCAGAACTGGATCACATCGGCACGCATTTTTGCGGTGCGTTCTTCTTTGCCCAGGTCTTTCCACTCAGCAGGCGGCTGGGTTTTCAGGCGTGTGCGGTAAATCCCTTCCAGCAATGGACCTTTCTCGCCGTCGGGCACATCGAGCAAAGCAGCCTTGGCCGGTACCTTGTCGCCTCGGCGCTGGAGCATTTTGTAGTAGTTGTACTGGTATTCGCGCTCCAGGCGCTGCTCGGCGATCAGCGGGCCGTCGCTGCTCTTCGCGGCCGTGCCCTCGATCTCCAGGCGCAGGGCCGGACGTTCCTTGAGCGCTTTCGACAGTTTGTCGAGGGCGCCTTCGGCATCCTTGCTCAAATCGCTTGAGCCCGGTGCGAACGACACGCTGCCAAGATCTTCCGAACCACCGCCCGAAACCAGACCACCAATCAGTTTGAACGGCGCGGCGGCCGCTTTGACGATCAGGTTGCGCAGGGTCTGCCAGACAATCGGCATGACGCTGAACTGTGGATTGTTGAGGTCGCCGGTAACCGGCAGCTCGATGGAAATCTTGCCGTCGACGTCCTTGAGCAGGGCAATCGCCAGTTTCAGCGGCAAGCTCACAGCGTCGGGGCTGTCGACTTTCTCACCCAGCTGCAATTGCTCGACCACCACTTTGTTTTCGGCTTTGAGCTGGCCCTTGGTGATCTGGTAATGCAGGTCGAGGTTCAGCCGGCCCTTGCGGATGCGATACCCGGCGAATTTACCGGAGTAAGGCGTCAACGTGGTCAGTTCCACGCGTTTGAAACTGGTGGCGATGTCGAGGCTGGACATCGGATCGAACGGGTTGACCGCACCTTTGATGGTCACCGGTGCATAGCGGTCGACCTTGCCTTTTACGTCGACGCTGGCCGGTTTGGCCTGACGGCTGTCGATGGTGCCGATCTGCCCGTTGAGCTGCTGGATGGCGGTGGCGAAGTTCGGCGTCAGGCTGAAGTCGGCGAAGTTGGCCGAACCGTCATTGATGGCTATGCCGCCGATGTGAATGCCCAACGGTTTTTCTTTGCTGGCGGCGGGTTTGGCAGCGGCAGGTTTGGCGCCGGTGTCGGCTGGTTGCGGGATCAACAAGTCATCGACGTTGGTGGTGCGGTCATCGTTAATCATGAAGCGCACGTAGGGTTGCAACAGGTTGACCTTGTCGATCGACAGGCTGTCGCCGTGCTGATAGTTCAGGCCTTCGACCACCAATTGTTGCCACTTGAGGAAGTCGCGGGTTTTCAGGGTGTCGAGAGTGTGCAGTTGATCGACCTGGGCGCGACCGGTGACGTTGAATGCCAGCGGCTCGGTGCTTTTCAGGTTGACGGCCAGATCGCTGCCGAGCATGCCGCTGCGCAGCTCAAGGCGAATGAACGGGCTGATGTAGGACTGAGCGACGCGCAGGTCGATGTCCTTGGTCTGCACATTCAACTTGGCGCTGATCGGCGCCAGATTGACTTCGCCATCGGCCATCAGCTTGCCTTGCTTACCGACGCCGGTGTCGAGCTTGAGCAGGAAAGGCGAGCCATTGAGGCTGTCGAACTTTTGCAGATCGAGATTCAGTGGTCCCAATTCCAATGCCACGGCGGGCTGAGCTTTTCGGTCTGCCAGGTGCACCTGGTAATCGCGGAGCTGAACATCGTTGAGCAGGACCTGCCAAGGCTTGCTCGGAACCGGCTCTGCCTTAGGCGAGTCGGCCGCAGCGGGCGTGGTGGCCGGTTCAGCGTTGGCTTTGGCGGCCGGTTTGGAGGGCTGGCTGGCGAACAGTTTCTGCCAGTCGAGTTGGCCATCGGCTTCCAGCGCGGCCCAGGTTTCCAGTTTGTGGCTGCGGATCTTGCCGACCACCACTTGCTGCTTGGCCAGGTCGACGGTGGTTTCGCTGACGTCCAGGCGCTCAAGCTTCACCAGCGGCCGACCGTCCGGTGCCTTGATGGCAAAGGGGGCGATGGTGGCCGAGACGTTGCTCAGCAACAGCTCGGTTTCCTTGGACAGGTTGAGTTTGTAGTCGGTGCTGATGCTCATCACACCGCTTTCGAGGTCCAGAGGGACTGCGTCGCGCACGTAGGGCCAGAAGGCTTTCATCTTGCCGTCGGTGATTTTCAGCTTACCTTCGGAGGCAATCGGGATCAGGCTGAAGTTACCCGTCCAGTCGATCTGCCCGCCGTTGGGGCCGACGGCCACGAGGGTCATGTCGGCGCTGTCTTCGGGCAGGGTGCTCAGGTTCTTCAGCTCGAAATCGAGTGTGTCGTAGAGAAACTCGATCGGCTCGCTGGGCCGGGCATCTTCGAAGTGCACGGCACCGCCGGCCAGCTTGATGCGATCGATGCGCAGCGGAAACGGTTTGGCGTCGGGGTCGGCGGGCGTCGGTTCGCTGGCCGGTACTTTGAACAGCCCGAGCAGGTTGAGTTTGCCGTCCTTGCTGAACAGGATTTCGGTCTTGGATTTGTCGAGTTCGATATCCGACAGATGCAGCGCTTTAGTCCAGAGGCTGTCGAGTTGCAGGTTGGCGTACAGGCGCTCGAAGCCGATCTGTTCCTTGCCAGGCTCGCCAACGTTCAGGCCCCAAAGGGTCACTTCGAGGCTGAACGGGTTGAGTTCGATGCGCTGGAGCGTGGCAGGCGTCGTGGCGTAGTTGGCCAATTGCTGGTTGGCGATGCGCAAGGCAATGCCCGGCAAAATCAGAAAGCCCAGCAAGCTGTAGAGGGCCAGAGCAGTCAACAAGGCGCCGATGGCGCGAATCAATCCTTTGTACATGCGTGGCTTCATCTGTCTGAATCGGAGTGCCTTGGAGTATGGCATGCGATTCCGGTTCCGAAGCAAACAGCCTGTTCAGGTTTTTTCAGATTTGTCTGACACGCATCAGAGCTGCAGGATCAGGGTTTTGAGCGGTGGCTGTTGGTCCATCGAAGGGAAATCGGCGCCCGGTTTCATCACCGTCCACTCCCGCACGGGGCGTCCCGCTTTCTCGGCGCAACGCAAAACCTGTTCACGCCAATCGTCCATGCTGACTTTTGCCAGGTTGTTGCAGCAGATCAGCACCCCGTTGTCGGCGGTGGTCAGCAGGGCGGGTTTGAGCAGGCTCTGGTAGTCGCGCAGCAGGTCAACGGTGCCGAACGCGCTCTTGGCCCAGGCCGGTGGGTCAAGCAGCACCAGATCGTACTGGCGCTGCTCCAGACGCGGATAGCTCGGCAACTTTTGCCCGCGACGCTGGCTGATGGGCAGGCCGGCGAGTTGGCGGATGGCCGGGAAATAGTCGGACTGGATGAATCCCATGGTCGGCAGTTGTGGGTTGAGCAGGCCGTTTTCACGCCCGACTGCGAGGTTGCCTTCGGCGAAGTCCAGGTTGCATACCTCGCGGGCGCCACCGGCCGCTGCACTGAGGCCAACGCCACAGGTGTAGGCAAACAGGTTCAGGACACTTTTGTTTTTGCTGTGATCCTTGACCCAGCCGCGAGTGTTGCGCAGGTCGAGGAACAGCAGCGGGTCCTGCCCGGCGTGACGGCCGCGGACGCGATAGTTGAGGCCCCACTCGTGGCCGACCAGATCCTGCAACGCGGCTTCGTCGGCACGGTAGACGGTGTCTTCGCGGTCGATGCGTGAGTTGCCACGGGAGCGGTCGTTGTAGACCAACAGGGTTTCCAGGCCCAAATACTGGTTGATCATCTCATGCAGGTGCAGCAGGTCTTCGCGTTCCAGCGACTGATGGAAACTCTGCACCATCAGTTGCGGACCATAGCGGTCGATGGTCAGGCCGCCCGCGCCTTCCTGGCTGCCGTGGAACAGCCGATAGCAATCGGTGCCCTGGCTGTGCAGCTCGGCGAGCAGATCCTGGCGATGATCGAGGGCGGCGCGCAGCGCCTGATTCAAGGGAGACATGCTGGGCGCCTTGCAGGAGGTAATTTGGCGCGGGAGTTTAACAGTTTTGGCGCGGGACCGAGGCGCTGACTTCGCGAGCAAACCCGCTGTTAAGACAGCAACCCCATCCTCCGCTTGGCCCGCTGCACTGAACCGTTGCGCACTGCCCAGCGCAGCATCGGCGCACTGCGATTGACGCTGGCGCGGATCAGCTTGCGTTGCAGCGGGCTCTGGCGCACATCGAGCATGTCACTGGCCCAGTCCGGCAACAGGTCGATACCGGCCTGCATCATCAGGCCGCCGAAAGGCCTGGCCAAACGGCTGGGGGACGGAGCGTTCAACAGCAACCGCAACACTTCCCGGCTGCGTTCATCGCACAGCAGCTGTGGGCGGACACGCTCAAGGTATTCGGAAATTTCCTGACGCGAGCGCGGCACATTCCGGGCACCCAAGCGTTCTGCGACCAGAGCGATTTCTGCGTAATAGCGATCCTGATCCAACGTCGACAGATGTGGGTTGCGATAGCGCAAATGGGCGGCAAGAAAATTGCTGACCTCGGCCACATGCACCCAGGTCAACAGGTCGGGATCGCTGGCGGCATACGGGCGGCCGTCCGGCGCGGTGCCGGTCACTTGCAGGTGAATGGTGCGGACTTTTTCGATCAGCCAGTCGGCATCCTGTCGCGAGCCGAAGGTGGTGCCGGAAATGAACTGCCCGGTGCGGCGTAGTCGGCCGAGCATGTCCTCGCGGAAATTCGAGTGATCCCAAACACCGGCCAACGCCAACGGATGCAGGGCTTGCAGCATCAGCGCGCTGATGCCGCCGATAAGCATGCTGCTGAAATCACCGTGAACCTGCCAGCTCACGGAATCAGGCCCGAACAACCCGGGATCGCCCTTGGGGTTTTCCAGGTCGAGCTTGCCCAGGGACAGACCGGTGAGGCTCATGATCTGGGTTTCAATGCGGGTGCGGATGAATTCCATGCTGTTCCGGTCATTGTCTGTAGGAGCTGCCGCAGGCTGCGATCTTTTGATTTTTCAAAAACAAAATCAAAAGATCGCAGCCTGCGGCAGCTCCTACGGAGAGCGTTCGTTATTGGTTCAGGCGTTTATCGATCAAGCCTTGTACCACGCTCGGGTCGGCCAGGGTCGAGGTGTCGCCCAGACTGTCGAGCTCGTTGCAGGCGATCTTGCGCAGGATACGCCGCATGATCTTGCCCGAACGGGTTTTTGGCAACGCTGGCGCCCACTGGATCAGATCCGGTTTGGCGAAGCTGCCGATTTCCTTGCTGACCAGCGCCAGCAACGCTTTCTTCAGTTCATCGTTCGGATCGACGCCGTTCATGGGCGTGACGAAGGCATAAATCCCCTGGCCCTTGACGTCGTGAGGGTAACCCACCACCGCGGCCTCGGCGATGCTGTCGTGCAGCACCAGGGCGCTTTCCACTTCGGCGGTGCCGATGCGGTGGCCGGACACGTTGATCACATCGTCGATGCGCCCGGTGATCCAGTAATCGCCATCTTCATCCCGGCGTGCGCCGTCGCCGGTGAAGTAGTAGCCGGGATAGGGCTTGAAGTAGGTGTCGACCATCCGTTGAGGGTCGCGATAGACACTGCGGATCTGCGCCGGCCAGCTGGATTTTATGGCCAGTACGCCGCTGCCGGCGCCTTTGATTTCCTTGCCCTGTTCATCGAGCAATACCGGTTGTACGCCGAACATCGGTTGCGTGGCGCAGCCGGGTTTGATCCTTTGCGCGCTGACCAGAGGGCTGAGCATGATGCCGCCGGTTTCGGTCTGCCACCAGGTATCGACGATTGGGCAGCGCTCTTCGCCCACCGTATGGAAATACCATTCCCACGCTTCCGGGTTGATTGGCTCACCGACAGTGCCGAGCAGTCTGACACTGGCGCGGGAGGTTTCCTTCAAGGGTTCGGGGCCTTCACGCATCAAGGCGCGCAGGGCGGTGGGCGCGGTATAGAAGATATTCACCTTGTGCTTGTCGATGACTTGCCAGAAGCGCGAAGTGCTCGGGTAGCTGGGCACGCCTTCGAAGATCAGCGTGGTGGCGCCATTGGCCAGCGGCCCGTAGACGATATAGCTGTGGCCCGTGACCCAGCCGACATCGGCGGTGCACCAGAACACTTCGCCCTCGCGGTAGTCGAGCACGTATTTGAAAGTCATCGCCACTTGTAGCAAATAGCCGCCGGTGGTGTGCAACACGCCTTTGGGTTTGCCGGTGCTGCCGGAGGTGTAGAGGATGAACAGCGGGTCTTCGGCGTCCATCGGTTCGGGCGGGCAGTCGTCGCTGACGTCGCGCAGCGCCTGGTGATACCAGATGTCCCGGCCTTCGACCCAGCTCACATCATTCTGTGTGCGCTCGACCACGATCACGGTGCTCACGTCCGGACAGCTTTGCAGCGCCTTGTCGACGTTCTGTTTCAGCGGCACGAATTTGCCGCCGCGCACGCCTTCATCGGCAGTGATCACGGTGCGGCAGTCGGCGTCGAGAATCCGGTCGCGCAGTGAGTCCGGAGAGAAACCGCCGAACACCACCGAATGCACCGCACCAATGCGTGTGCAGGCGAGCATGGCGTAGGCCGCTTCGGGAATCATCGGCATGTAGATGCACACCCGGTCGCCTTTTTTCACGCCACGGCTTTTGAGCACGTTGGCCAGGCGGCAGACGTTGTGGTGGAGTTTTCTGTAGGTGATCTGAGTGGACTCGGCGGGGTCGTCGCCTTCCCAAATGATTGCGATCTGATCGCCGCGTTTTTCCAGGTGCCGGTCGATGCAGTTGTAGCTGACGTTGAGTTGGGCGCCGGCAAACCAGCTGGCTTCACCGGTTCTCAGGTCATAGCGCTGGACGGTGTCCCACGGCTTGCTCCAGTCGAGGAAGCGTTGGGCTTGTTCTGCCCAGAAGGTGCTGGGGTGTTCGATGGATTCGCGGTACAGACGGTGATAGTCGTCTTGACTCAGTTGTGCAGCCCGGCGGACGGCATCGGCTTTGGGGAACGTGCTGATATCGAACATGACGGTTCCTTATTCTTGTTTTGTGACAAGAGGGGAGCTGCGCGACCCTCGTAGGAGTTGCCGAAGGCTGCGATCTTTTGACTTTGCTTTGAAGATCAAAAGATCGCAGCCTTCGGCAGCTCCTACAGTGATAGCGCACGCCACCGATTTTGCAGTAAACCCGGTGCCGTGGAACTGTCGATGCTGCAAGTTGAAGGGGCGGGCAAACCGCCCCTTCAGCCTATCACCCGCGGTGACGACCACGGAAGTAGTTGATCAGGCCTTGGGTGGAAGCGTCGTCAGCCGGTGTTTCTTCGCTGCCGACCAGACGGTTGTAGACACCTTTACCCAGTTCCTTGCCCAACTCCACGCCCCACTGATCGAAGGCGTTGATGCCCCAGATGACGCTTTGCACGAAGACTTTGTGTTCGTACATCGCCACCAGCGCGCCGAGACGACGCGGGCTAATGCGCTCGACCACCAGGGTGTTACTCGGACGGTTGCCCGGAATCACCTTGTGCGGTGCGAGTTTCTGCACCTCGGCTTCACTCATGCCTTTTTCACGCAGTTCGGCTTGCGCCTCGGCCAGGGTCTTGCCGAGCATCAACGCCTGGCTTTGCGACAAGCAGTTGGCGTACAGCCACTGGTGGTGATCGGAGACCGGGTTGAAGCTGACGATCGGCACAATGAAGTCAGCCGGGATCAGTTGCGTGCCTTGGTGCAGCAACTGGTGATAAGCGTGCTGACCGTTGCAGCCGACGCCACCCCAGATTACTGGACCGGTGTCGGTGGAAACCGCGGTGCCGTCCTGACGAACGCTCTTGCCGTTGGATTCCATGTCCAGCTGTTGTAAATGCTTGGTGATGTTACGCAGGTAGTGGTCGTACGGCAGGATCGCGTGGCTCTGCGCGCCCCAGAAATTGCCGTACCACACGCCGAGCAAGGCCAGCAGCACTGGCATGTTCTGTTCGAACGGGGCGGTCAGGAAGTGCTGGTCCATGGTGTAGGCACCGGACAGCAGCTCCTTGAAGTTCGACATGCCGATGGCCAGGGCGATCGGCAAACCGATGGCCGACCACAGCGAATAACGACCGCCAACCCAGTCCCACATCGGGAAGATGTTTTCTTCGCGGATACCGAACGCCACAGCCGCGGCGTTGTTACTCGATACCGCAATGAAGTGACGATACAGCTCGGCTTCCGAACCACCCTGGGCCAGATACCAGGCACGAGCGGCCTGTGCGTTCTTCAGGGTTTCGAGGGTGTTGAAGGATTTCGATGAAACGATGAACAGCGTGGTTTCCGCACGCAGCTTCATGGTCAGCTCGTGGAACTCACTGCCGTCGATGTTCGCCAGGTAATGGCAGCGCACGCCTTTCTGGGCGTAGGACAGCAGCGCTTCGGACACCAGTTCGGGGCCGAGGAAGGAACCACCGATGCCGATGTTCACCACGTCGGTGATCGGCTTCTCGGTGTAACCGCGCCACAGACCGTCGTGGATACGGCCCACGAGGTCAGTGATCTGGTTGAGTACCTTGTGTACTTCAGGCATCACGTTGACGCCGTTGACCGACAGTTTGTCGCCGACCGGACGGCGCAGCGCCGTGTGCAGGGCCGGGCGACCTTCGGAGGCGTTGACGATTTCGCCGTCGAACAGCGATTTGATCGCACCCTTGAGGTCAACTTCATTGGCCAGACCCACCAGCAGATTGCGGGTCTCGGCGTTGATCAGGTTCTTCGAATAGTCGAGAAACAGGCCGCAACTGCTGAGGGTGAACTGGGTAAAGCGCTGCGGGTCGGCATTGAAGGCCTCGCGCATGCTGAAATCCTGCATGGCTTGGCGGTGGTCATTCAACGCTTGCCAGGCGGGCAGAGCGGTCACGTCATGAGGAGTGCGGTAATACGCCATCGCTGCGGGTTTCCTTTTTACTTGAACGGCCTTTTGAACACTAAAAATCCCGGAGCGCTATGGATGGGCGTCCCGGTCAACTGCGTCTTCACGAATTCATGGCGCAGGGCGAATACAGTAAACCCCGCGCAATGATCTGTCTTGACTTTGTCTGACCTGTTTCCGGTACTTTTTTAACATCGAAGTTAGGAACGGTCCGACAAACGGAAGAGACAGGGCTCGGATCAGGCGACCTGGACCGGAATGGCGTTGCTGGTGTGGCTCAGTTCGTTACCCGGTGCCATATAGAGCATGCGCGGCTTGAAGTTGAGCAATTCGGCTTCGCTGTAATGCGCGTAAGCGCAAATGATCACGCGATCGCCAACCTTGGCCTTGTGCGCGGCGGCGCCGTTGACCGAGATCATGCGCGAGCCTTCTTCGCCACGGATGGCGTAAGTGGTGAAACGCTCGCCGTTGTCGATGTTATAGATCTGGATCTGTTCGTACTCACGGATGCCGGACAAGTCCAGCCATTCGCCGTCGATGGCGCAGGAACCTTCGTAATCGAGTACAGCGTGGGTGACTTCGGCGCGGTGCAGCTTGGCTTTTAGCATGATGGCGTGCATGAGTGTTTCCAAGGTCGGCGGGCGGGTTGCCCGAAGGGTTTGTGGGGGGCAAGACAACTGGAAGCAGACGCAGATCTCCTCGTGGGAGCGAGCCTGCTCGCGATGACGGTGTGTCAGTCAACACATCGGTGACTGAACATCCGCTATCGCGAGCAGGCTCGCTCCTACAGGGGGATGCGGTGTTTAGACGGGCGTGTCGAGATTCAGGTGCAGGTTATCGATCAATCGCGTTGTACCGAGGAACGCCGCCACCAGAATCACCAGGTCGCGATCCTCGGCTGTCGCCGGACGCAATGTCAGCGCATGGCGAATTTCCAGGTAATCCGGGCGCAAGCCAGCGGCTTCAAGCTGTTTGATTTGCGCGTTGATCAGCGCCGGGAAATCCCGCTCACCTTGCTTGATCGACTCGGCAATTTCGCTCAGCGTGCGATACACCACTGGCGCCACGGCGCGTTGCTCTTCGCTGAGGAAACCATTGCGCGACGACAACGCCAGGCCATCGGCTGCACGGACGGTCGGCTCGCCAATGATCTGGATCGGCATGTTCAAGTCGTGGACCAGTGCGCGAATCACTGCCAGTTGCTGGAAGTCTTTCTGGCCGAAGATCGCCAGGTCTGGCTGGACCATGTTGAACAGCTTGCTGACCACCGTCGCCACACCCTCGAAATGCCCTGGACGGCTGGCGCCGCACAGGCCTTCAGACAATTGTGGAACGCTGACGCGGGTCTGGCCGGCCATGCCGTCGGGGTACATCTCTTCAACGGTGGGCGCAAACAACAGGTCGCAACCGGCTTCGAGCAGTTTTTCCTGATCGGCTGCCAACGTGCGTGGGTATTTGTCGAGGTCTTCGCCCGCACCGAATTGCAGCGGGTTGACGAAAATGCTCGCGACCACGAAATCCACCCGCTGGGTGGCCTTGGTGATCAGCGCGACGTGACCGCTGTGCAGGTTGCCCATGGTCGGCACGAAGCCGATGCGCTTGCCTTCGCTGCGGGCACGGGCCACGGCGGCGCGCAGTTCGCGTACGGTTTTTACGGTGTTCATGCAGAGAATCCGTGTTCGATGCCTGGGAAGGTTGCCGCTTTGACTTCGCTGACGTAAGCGTTCAATGCAGCGGGAATGCTTTCCTGGCCAGCCATGAAGTTTTTCACGAATTTCGGAACGCGACCGGTGATGGACAAGCCCAGCATGTCGTGCAGCACCAGTACCTGACCGTCGGTGCGATGGCCTGCGCCAATCCCGATCACTGGAATTTTCACTGCTTGGGTGATTTCTTCAGCCAGTTCGCTCGGCACGCATTCGAGCAGCAGCATGGCGGCGCCGGCCTGCTCCAGCGAGATCGCGTCGGCGCGCATCTGCCGTGCCTGGTTTTCATTGCGGCCCTGGACTTTATAGCCGCCAAGGATGTTCACCGATTGCGGGGTCAGGCCCATGTGCGCGCAGACCGGAATGCCGCGCTCGGCGAGCAGGCGAATCGAATCCGCCAGCCACAAGGCGCCTTCGACCTTGACCATGTGCGCACCGGCCTGCATCAACAGGGCGCTGTTGCTCATGGCTTGTTCGGTGGTGGCGTAGGCCATGAATGGCAGGTCGGCAAGAATCAACGCATCGCTGTTACCGCGTTTGACGGCGGCGACGTGGTAAGCCATTTCGGCAGTGGTGACCGGCAGGGTGCTGTCGTGACCTTGCAAAACCATGCCGAGGGAGTCGCCCACCAGCAGCACTTCGACGCCAGCCTGATTGCAGGCGTGGGCGAAGGTCGCGTCATAGCAGGTCAGCATGGTGATTTTTTCACCTTTCTGCTTGAGGCTCTGGAGCGTGGTCAGGGTGATGGCTGGCATGTCAAAAAATCCTCGTTCAGGCGCTATGGAAACTACTGCGAGTAACGCGCGTGATTCGTCATTTACTCAGGCGCACGGTCTTTTGTCGTGCTTATAAGGCCTGGATTGCGCCCTTGCGTGCCGTGTTGGCGGCAGCGGGACGCCTATAGTCGTGAGGAGAACTCGGGAAGTCAATCCGGTGTGTTACCGCATTGTTACGGGTGGGGTGTTACCGGGGTAACTGATGCGTTTCAGCAGCAGATCTGGTGCGCAACACAAAACCAATGTGGGAGCGGGCTTGCTCGCGAAAGCGTACTGACAGTCAACTTTTATGTTGAATGTTAAATCGTCTTCGCGAGCAAGCCCGCTCCCACAAGGGAATTTTGGTCAAGTCGGGGGAAGGCGTTCCAGGCCGACGAACGGGCAGGCGGCGAGTAGATCTTTAAGGTCGCGGCCATCGGCCAGACGCAGATCCGCAGGCGCGAGCTCAGCCAGCGGATACAGGACAAAGGCCCGTTCCTGCATGTGGTAATGAGGGACTTTGAGGCGTGGCTCGTCAATCATACGGTCGCCGAACAGCAGGATGTCGAGATCCAGCGTGCGCGGTCCCCAGCGTTCAAGACGCTCGCGGCCCTGGCCGTTTTCGATCGATTGCAAAGCATCCAGAAGATCCAGCGGTGCCAGGCTGCTGTCGAGGGCGGCCACGGCATTGGTGTAGCTCGGTTGGCCGGGGAGCAGGGAGTCGCTTTGGTAAAAGGAGGAAACCCCGACCAGCGCCGACTGCGGCAATTGCGCCAGCGCTTCGACAGCGCTGCGCAATTGTTCGGCGGGGTCAGCCAGATTGCTGCCCATACCGATGTAGATGCGTTCCATGGATTACTCGCCCGTGGTACTCGAAGCGCCCGCTGCGCGTTTGCGCTTGGAACCGCCGCTACGACGACGTTTGCGCGGTGCTCCGCTGCCTTCGTCCTTGCCGCTGAGGTCGCGGATCATGTCGCGACGTTCGCTTTCGTTGGCGTCCTGATAATCCGTCCACCATTCGCCCAGGCCATCAGTCTGCTCGCCCGCGCTTTCGCGCAGCAGCAGGAAGTCGTAACCGGCACGGAAACGTGGGTTGTCCAGCAGCAGATCGGCGCGCTTGCCGCTGCGGCGGGGCAGGCGTTCCTGCATGTCCCAGATCTCACGGATCGGCATGGTGAAGCGTTTCGGAATCGCGATGCGCTGGCATTGCTCGGCAATCAATTCGTGCGCGGCTTCCTGCATGGCCGGAATCGGCGGCATGCCACGTTCTTGCAAGCGCAGAACGCGAGCCGGCAGGGCAGGCCAGAGCAGCGCCGCGAAGAGGAACGCCGGTGTCACCGGTTTGTTCTGCTTGATTCGCAGGTCGGTGTTGACCAGCGCTTCGCTGATCAGGGTGTGGGTGTAAGTCGGGTTGTACTCCAGCGCCTCGGCACTGGCCGGGAACAGTGGGTCGAACAGTTGCAGGTCGACCAGCATTTCAAAGGTGTCCGCGGCATGGCCGGAGAGGAACAGCTTGAGCACTTCTTCGAACAGACGGGCTGACGGAATCTCGCGCAGCATTGGCGCCAGGTCGCGGATTGGCGCAGCGCTGTGTTTTTCGATGCCGAAATTCAACTTGGCAGCGAAACGCACGGCTCGCAGCATCCGCACCGGGTCTTCCTGATAGCGCTGTTTCGGGTCGCCGATCAAGCGGATCAGTTGGTTGCGAATGTCGTGAACGCCATTGGCGTAATCGAGAATCCGCTCGCTGACCGGGTCGTAATACAGCGCGTTGATGGTGAAGTCGCGACGTTGCGCGTCTTCTTCCAGGGTGCCGTAGACGTTATCGCGCAGGATGCGCCCGCTTTCGTTACGCGAGGATTGATTGTTGTCTTCCTCTTCGTCGTTTTGCGGGTGATTGGCGCGGAAAGTCGCGACTTCGATGATTTCGCGACCGAAATGGATGTGCACCAGTTTGAACCGGCGACCGATGATCCTCGCGTTGCGAAATTCGGCCCTTACCTGTTCAGGGGTGGCGCTGGTGGCGACGTCAAAGTCTTTCGGCGTGATGCCGAGCAGCATGTCACGAACACAGCCGCCAACCAGATACGCCTGGTAACCGGCGCCCTGCAGGCGTTCGACGATGTTCACCGCGTAACGGCTGAATTGGCCCTTTTGCAGCGAATGTTGGCCGCTGTTGAGCACTTCAGGCGTGCTGCGGATGTGTTGCGTACGACGCACGGGAGTACGGAATGACTGGAACAGCTTCTTCAGCATGGGATGCACTGTTTGAAGGAATGTTCGGCCAAAACAGAAGAATGACCGCATGATGGGCGGGGATTCTAGCATTTAGTCGGGGGATGGTGTAGGAAGCTGCGCAAGAGCTTGAAGGACGGGGTTGATGTAGCAGCTGCCGAGCAACGCGAGGCTGCGTCCGGCGCAAGGCTGTCGTAAAACCTGTGATTGCGGTGTGTCAGATGAAACCGGTTGCCTGAATTGCGACTGCTGAGCAGTTGAACGTAGCCTGCGTTGCTCGACAGCTGCTACGGGGCGCGGTTGGCGGGGGTGTCAAACGTCAGAAACTACAAGGGGAGCCGAAGCTCCCCAAGAAGTAGTTGCATGCTCTATTTTTGTTATTGGTTTCGGGCTTTTTGTTTTTGTTAAGTGCCCTCGCCATGAAGCTTTCCTTCATGACCCTCCCAATCGGGAGCCAAGAGCAAACGGATTGCTTTGGTCGCTGAATTGCAGTGATCTCTCGATCCAACCAGTACAGGCTCTGTCTTAAGACAGTTTTTGTTGTTCTCGGCCTGGT